>Ga0214545_1008280_pt1 | contig 16738 bp, 17 predicted proteins | sample CNSS4metaG_FD_160064 | JGI IMG/M metagenome (GOLD analysis project Ga0214545, IMG submission 160064) | Root nodule microbial communities from cowpea collected in UCLA plant growth center, Los Angeles, California, USA - CNSS4 | ecosystem: Host-associated > Plants > Roots > Nodule | place: USA... | reverse complement strand
TTTTTAATTAAAGGTACCGCCCTTGGGCGGGCGCGATAGGGTGCTAACACCTTCCCTACGTGTAACCGACTCCCGAATCCAAAATATGGTTTTTCGCAGACTTGTCTTATCTTTATGGTTTTCCATAATTTTCCAGAATAACTATGGTGGCGACTCCTAAATCTTTTTTAAACCCGTTTCTTTTTTTGATTCGCCTTCTCATCGCGATTCTGGTTGCGACACAACCTTTTCTTGGATCCCCCAACATATTTCATGGCTTAACTACACGTTTAATGCTTAAGGTTTCCTTTCCCAAGGGTTTTGCTCTTTATGGTTTGGGCTTAATTATGTCGCATCAATCACAATTTACCTAGATTTACATTATTTTCATTCAATTTCTCTTTTTTTTCCATTTTGACACTCTTTCGATGCCTAGAACTTCAAAACAAACCAAATTGGGTGGAAATTTGACAAAAACTTACCAAAATAAAAACAAGAGATAAGTTCCAAAACTATCTTAAAAATTCATTCAAACTAGGCACTTATCATAATTATAGTGGAAGTTGAATTGTTTGTCCTCCTTACGCCATTAATGAGATTGGTTCGTTCATCTTGAGTTAGTTTTACTATTGAGCATTGGCCATTTGGAAAATCACCAGTGCAGAAATCACACCTCATAATTTGCTGAGATGCACTTTTATATTGCTCCAGCCTGCATTTTAGACATTTGTTTCTTGATTTCCTCCATCTGTTGCGAAATCAACTTGTTTTGGGCTAGAATGGAACCTTTTGTATCTAACCCTAAAATTCCTCTTCTAGAAGGTTGATTTCTGTCATGTTACACTTAGTGGTCACTTGATACCAAAGACTCTAGTGATTGAGGTTGCTTCTTCAACAACCTTTGTCATCATAGTGCCACCTGTAAAGGCATCCAAAATTATTTTTAGTTTGTGGTCTCAGCTCACTATAAAACATATTGAGCTGAGCCACATCATCAAATCCTCGGTTAGGACATTTTCACAAAGAGATTTGTATCTCTTTATAGCTTCACATAAAAGCTCATCTAATCCTTGTGAAACTGCATAATTTGTTGATTTGCCACCAACATATCTTGATGGTGGGAAGAATTTGGTCAAGAACTTCCTTTCTACATCTTCTTAATTGATTAAACTCTAATTTGCTTAAGACTGCAACTAGATTTTTTTCCTTCCCTGTCAAGGAAAAGGGAAATAATCTGAGGTATTCAACTTCCTCATCTTCTCTAGTTATTCCCATGGTGCCACACGATTTATAGAAAATGGTAAAATGGTTGTAGGGATTTTCATTGTCTATCCCTGCAAACTGATTTGAAGTGACTAGTAATAGTAATGCATGCTTCATCTCCACTCCTTTGGTTGGGCGGACTATGTTTACAAATGCCTTTGCCCTTGTTGCTGCATATAATCTCCCAATAATCTCCTTTGTTCATTGCATTCTCCCATTGCTCTTCTTAATGATGTTGAAGTGTACTTTGGGAGGATGATTCTACATTGAACTACAGTTGTCTAAGCCTTTCTTGTTGCTTCTTCTTTCTTGTTTTGCTACTATTACTCCTAGTAGTTTTCTCAACTTCAAGATCAAACAACAAATCTTCTTCTTATCTTTTCCTTAGCATACAAGATCAACTCAAGACCAAGTGAACAAAGTATCTTCATCTTCTTATCTGGTAGAGCTAGAGCAATCTCTTCTTCCTTCTTGTATCTTCATCTTCTTCGACCTTCATTTTTAAGCTTGTGCTCTCTATGATAATAGAGAGCTAAACCTATTTTTGTTAGGGATAGATGTAGCCACTAAAATATCTTGTACCGTTGAATGTTTTGAATATATACATATTTTTTCCACTAAATGCTAGTATTTTTGTTTGTTTACACAATGATTGCTTTGATTTAGCCATTCATTGCATGATACTTGGCTCATTGGGTATAGAAAAATATCTTTTGAAACCTAGACTTGGAATAAGATACCTAATGAAACTTATATCTAGGAATGGAGCTTGACCCATTAGTTATCTTAAACCCTAGTTTATAAAGCAAGTTCACTTATTTGGGATTCAAGGGATTGACTCTTAATAAGAAAACCTAGGCTCATTCAACTAAGGGATTAGGGTTTGACTAAACTTGTGGTTGACATTAGTATACTAATGGAGAAAAGTTTGAGTGGTTTAAATGCATGAGAGTGAAGTTGGTAAAATATAACCCCAACAATATCAATCCATTTCATTTCTAGTCTTTTCCATTCCCTAAGTGTTTCGAATTTCCAAAGTTCACCTTTTATCATTAATGTTAATTTTATTTTCTAGCGGAAAGCTCAAGTTATGGAATTATTCTTTAGTCTAAATTAGTTATGAATTGCACAACTATTTGGTATTACACAATTCCTTTGAAAAACAATACTCCAGTCTTACCAATTATTACTTGCATAGTTTGGTATGCTTGTCAAAATGTTAACAACAAGCATTAGAATATTTGATTGGATTTAAACTTAAACTAGTTCCCATTCAATTTAAGTTGGTGGAATAAGATGAATTATTAATTCATTAAAGCAATAAGCACAAATGAAATAACAAACAAGTAAAGCAAGAACATAACATATATTGAATCAAATGCAGTATAGAGCGTTAAAGAAGTTACATCCAATCCCAACACCAAAGAGTTTAACTGCTCATAATAATGATTCCTAATACAAGTACAAGGAGTTATTGTCCTCCTCCCATAGTTCTCACAAAATTTATTACAACGGGTATCTAAGAACTCCTAAAATTGAACTACAAAATCAGCATACAAATAATTGAGTAAGGCTCTAATTTTATAGAAATTAAACGTGCTACTTCAGCTCTAAAGGTGTTGGTCAGCCATGGACGTTTCTTCCTTAGGTGCTTTTCCTCTAAGCTTGAGCTTCTAGTTTGGTGGTCAGTAGTGGAGTTTTCCTTCCTTTGAGGGCTTTCTTTGAAGCTTAGCAGTAAATTCTGGTGTTTGAGGTTTCTTGCGGTGAATGTTTCCTCTTTGAGTCTCATCATCAATATCGCTGCTTAGCCATAGAGTTCATATTTAAATCTTCAGTAAATCACCTTACGGTGCTCAATGTTAGTTTTGGGGCTCAACGCCATATGCTTGAGTTCCTTAAATTTACCTCCAAATACATAACAAACACATCAACTCCCATATTTTTTTACTTCTCTACTCCTTATTCTGTAATCTAAAGTAAAAGAGGGTTGTTTCACTAAGATTTATGTCAAATTCATATAAGATAAGTGTCAAAGGGATATGCAATATTAAGTAAACTAAACACTTATCACCAGCAAACTAGGATTTTCACGAAAAAGCTTAAGACAATGTAATTTTACCATGAAAGTTTTGTTAGATGTTTCATTCCTTAATTTCACAAACCCATAGGGATACACTTAATTAATAACAAATGTTCTAATCCAATTGGAATGAAGTTTGCCAAGCATGAACTTTAGTCTTAAATTGAACAATAAGACTCTCTAGCATATTCTAAACTTTTTTCTAAGAATAATTTGGTCATGAAAGTTTTAGTCATTTCTTTGTAGAATTTAAAGTTCTGATAGGTTGCTAGATGAATCTTTTTAAGCTCTTATAACTCAAGCTTTCGCTGCTCTCTAACCTAGTTATAGTCCATAATGCAAGCTTTAATGCTCAGTATGCACGATGCTCAATATCCACTAGTAAGGGACATGCTTGCCAAAAACAACTCTAAAGGGAAACATCTCAATAGATGCTTTGTAGGCAGTCCAATGAGCCCAAAGAGCATCCTCTAGACACATGACCCAATACTTATTGTTAGGTTTTACCAATTTCTCCAAAACTTTATTGACATGTCTGATTAAGATAGCAACCCACCCATTAGTCTAAGGGTGATATGGTGTAAAAATCATGTGCACCACCCATATTTCTTTAGTAAAGTTTCCATGGACATGTTGTAGAAATGTGTTCCTTAATCACTCACAATAGCTCGAGACACTCCAAATATACAAAAAGTATGTGGCCTAACCAAATTTATAACCCCTTGACCATCATTAGTTCTTGTAGTTATAACCACCACCCTTTTGGACATATAGTCTACAATAAGTAATTTATTGTTTGAGCCACCACCCACTCAATACATCAAACATTTCACAAAACAACATAGGTTGTTCGGGGCATTTATCGTCAATTGGTTATTGTATTTGTTGTTTTTTGACATCGTTCATTAAGGATATACTAAATATGGATCGTCTAGAAAGTGTTAGTCGATAATCTATTGGTTGAATATCCTATGTATAAATCTATGTGTCATCTATATATGATTTTTGTATATTGAACCTTAATGTTTTATGTTGAAGGTGACGTCTTTAGTGGTGAACTTTCCTAATGTATTATTGTTACAGAATTGACAAGTGTACTAAATCGTACAAGTAATAAAGTGAAAAATTCAAGTATCATTTCCAAGAGACTTATCAAACACTTGACAACTCTTGAAATTCATAATTCAATTAGACAACAAATTTCATAAAAAAATGCAGATAACCAAATTTGGTCCTTTAATTTTATTCGAATTTTCAAAAAGACCACTAATTTTTTATTTGTTTAATTTATTCCTCTAAATTTTTTAAAAATGTTCAATTTGGTCCTTTCGTTAAATTGACGTCAACGCCATTTTGGTACAGTGTCATGTGTCATGTTATTGTTGTAAGACTCATGAAATTAATTAATTAAATAAATAATTAATTAATAAATGTGGGTGGTGGGAACTTTGATGACATTAAATGTTAATTGGTATAATGTGGAAGAGTACTAGCTTAAGTTGTTGAGAGTACTTTGATTGTGTGAGAGGACTTGGGTTTGAGTCCTATGTTTGCCAAGTTTGTGCTATTTAATTGCTATTATTTTGATAATATATTTGTGCCTAGTGAGTGATAGTATAATCATAGTATTTTGATAATTATCACTCAAGATGAGTTGGTTGGATGGTTGTGTATTGAATTGGCGTTGGTATGATCACAGGTTCAAACCTTGATGGATATAAAGTAGACTTTATTTTTGCTGAATTTAGCTTGGAGGGAATGTGAAAAGGTAGAGGGAGCCCTAGCAGAAGGGGCGGCCAAGAGGGTCTGAAAAACCACTTGGTAATTATCATTGAATATGCATTAAATCCATAATGAAGCCCAATTTCGTTTAGTTTTTAAACCCATTATTAAGACACCTATAAAAGCCAAATTCTAGGTGAGAATGAGGGTTTCTGCAGTTGTGGTTTTTGGGCTTTAAAGGAAGAACGAAATTTGAGAGGGAGTGGTGAGTATTGGGTGCACAAGAGACGACATTGGGAGTAAGGTTGATGCAAGGCCTAGTGAAACAAGGAACCTTCATTTTTTCCCTTTTAATCAAGCATTCCAGGTTAGGGGAGTTGTCCTTTGTGTATGTAAATTAACTGATAAATGTTACGATTCTAGGTCATTGGCTTCTCAATTGAGTTATGTTTGTTATGAAATTCGTGCCTTATGTGCAGTGATTGAGAGTTTGATGGGTTTGAGGTTGTATGCACCACTATGTTATGCATTATTTGATTAGGATGGGGGTTTGGTATGGATTGTGTCATTGTTGATTTTATACTCGAATTTTGGTAGTCTATATGAATAGAAAGCATGATTATGAGGTTTGCTTGCCATTACATTGTGTTGGTAATGATTGAGTGGTGTTTTGGTATTGGTTTTGGTGAATTGTGTGCGTGAACAGAGACCAAAATCTGCAAGTTTCGCCCAAGCGAGTCCATCTCGCCTAAGTGAGAGTTGTAGAACCTCATTTCTGGTTTTTTGTTCGCGCTGGTCGCTTAGGCGACCTGTGTCAGTGTTGAGCGACAGATACTCTCGCTTAGGCGAGAATGGCTCGCCTAAACGAGGTCGCGATGAAGCCTGTACGAGTTAGGCGCGACTTGTCGTCGAGGTGAGGAGTTTTGGGGTTTTGAGCGACAGATACTCTTGCTTAGGCGAGCATGGCTCGCCTAAGCGAGGTCGCGATGACACTTGGTGCTGTTTACGTTGAATCCTCGTCTAGGCGAGGAGCTATGTGTGTTTAGCAAACTAAGGTCTCGCTCAGGCGAGAAGACCTTGCCTAAGCGAGATGATGTGGAGAAGCCATTGTTTCACCCTCGCTCAAGCGAGGTGGCCTAGCTTAAGCGAGGCTGATGGACTAGCCTCGGCGAAGACCCTAGGTTTAAGCGAGAATGCAATGATTCCTATGCTGGTGTATGTTATTTGAGCTGGTTTGCTTGTTATTCCTAAATTCTATGAATTATATGCTTGTGTTGGAGTTATTTGGGCTTGAAGGACTAAGTCCATAGGATTTGGGATGTGCTTGGATTGAGTCACGAGCAAGGAGTCCGTGATGGGTGTACCGCATGCGGAATGTGAACAAATTAGTTCACTGGAGGTACTCTCGTTGGGATAAGTGAGCGAGGGAGTTCATCTTATGCTCAACTTGAGAATGCTATGAGCGAGAGAGTTCATAGTAGGAAAGGCGGGTATGCGTGTCCGGGTTCGAGTAAGCAGTTCGGATGAACGGGCGTGAGAGTCCGTGAAACAGGACTACAAGAGGGATAGGCTTGTAGGTTGGACCACGAGCGAGGAGGGTCGTGGAAGCACAGGAAATCCCAAGACTTAGAGAGTATGCATAAACTCATGGTTGTCATGAGTGTGGGAAAGTATGTATTTTTGTGAAATAATAAATATTTATGATTTATCGGGTGGGAGTAATTTATATTTAATTATATCTTTGTGCATAACTCACCCTATCTGTTTGTGTGTGGCGATGATCAGGTAACTAGTTATCCGGGAGCAGATGATGTTGTAGGTGAGCCAAGATCTACATAGTGGCGGAGAGTGGGAGCAGTGCCGTGGGAATTTTATAAAGCTTGTTATTTAATTTCCATGTAAATTTTAATTATCAAATTTTACTGTTTTTCCTGGATCTTTAATTTGTAAAAAGGGATTTTGGAATATTTTGACAATTAATATTTTATAGTGGATGTTTAAGGTTTTAAATTTCCCGCATTTTGGGGAAATGGTTTACTAATAAATGAGGAGTTTATTTATGTCTCGTTTATTTTATTTATTTCTAAGTAATATCCTACTGGGATTTTATAGTTGGTATCAGAGCAAAAGTTTTGAAATTACTTTAAATATTTTAGGGCTTTTGGGGAGTGAGCTTATCGATTGATTGTTTGTGTGATTGAATTTGATGTTGTAAATGAGTGAGTGGCTTTGCTTAACCAAGTGAATTGATTCTTAACAGTTGAATGTGGCATATCCAGGCTATGGTTGCTAACAGGAGGAGAAGGAATGGAAACGAAGCTGATGACATTGCGAAGGTCATTCATTGGATGGTGGATTTGATGCAGTCGCCTGTAGCAGCGCAGCCTAGAACATCGATTGCACCAGTCAAGGTGCCAACCATGGAGGACTTTCTACGTCACAAGCCAGCAGAGTTCACTGGCAAAGCCTCTCCTAATGAAGCGGATGCATGGCTCCACAAATGTGAAAAGATTTTCAAGGTGATGAACTGCACGGATGAGCAGAAGCTTCTGTTTGCCACCTACTTGCTGAATGATGACGCATAGTATTGGTGGGCGGGAATGCAACAATAGATGTAGACAAGAGAGGAATAGGTAGGCTAGACTAGCTTCAGGACTCGTTTCCTGGAGAAATATTATCTTGACACGGCTAGGCAGGACAAGGAAGCTGAGTTCCTCGTATTGCAACAAGGAGAGATGACAATGCAGGAGTATGTCAACAAGTTCGAGCATCTGGCGAGGTACTACTCGCAGGACATTACTAAGGAGTGGAGGTCTTTGAAGTTTGAGCGAGGACTCAAACATGAGCTGAAGAAGGTGGTAACACCTCTGAGGGAGAGAAGATTTCCCGTCTTGGTGGAACAGGCCAAGAGTGTTAAGCATTTGGAGAAGGGCCCTGGGCCAGTTATTAGACAGCAGAAGAGCGTCGTAGAGGCTAGACAGATGAAGAAGCCTTGCAGCCGTCCCCCTTCCACCTATGGAGAATTTAAATGTTTCCAATACGGGGGAGCGCATCTGAAGAGAAATTGTCTGCAGCTGAAGAGTCCAACCAGTGAATAAGGGAGCAGTCGCAAATGCTTTATATGCGATCAGGTCGGGCATTTTGCTAACCAGTGCCTAGATAAGAAGACAAGTACGACGAAGAAACCACAGGCTACGATATTAGAGAGACCTAGAGCTGCTGGTAGAGTTTTTGCCCTGACCACCACAGAGGCTACACAGTCGGGTAATCTTATTCTTGAGCCTTGTTTATTGTTGGGTAAATCAGTGTTGGTTTTGTTCGACTCTGGAGCAATACATTCTTTTATTTCTGATGCATGTGTGTCAAAACTGAGCTTGGAGAAACATGACTTGGATTGTGAGTTGCTGGTTTCAACCCCATCTTTGGGTCAGGTGACTACCAGTTCGATCTGTGTAGGGTGTTTAATGGAAGTGGCGGGCCGTAGGTTCAAAGTGAATCTCATCTGCTTGCCAATGGAGGGCTTGGTCGTAATTCTGGAAATGGATTGGCTGTTAGGCAATCATATTGTTATAGATTACAGACGGCGCAACGTGATTTTTCCAGAGACATTGGGGCTGGAGTTGATATCAGCTCAAAAGGCGATTAAAGAAGTAGAAGTTGGAGCTACTTGCTTCATGATAGTGGCTCAAGGAGAGAAGAAGAGCACAACTGAGCAGATCAGAAACATCCCTGTGGTGGATGAGTATGCTGATGTCTTCCCAGACGAGATTCTAGAATTGCCACTAAGTAGGGATGTGGATTTCACTATTGATCTCATCCTTGAAGCTGAACCAGTTTCTATGGCACCATACAGGATGGCGCCAGCCAAGTTAGCTGAACTAAAGAAGCAGATTGAAGACCTGCTTTAAAAGAAGTTCATCAGACCGAGTGCATCACCATGGGGAGCACCGGTATTATTAGCGAATAAAAAGGATGGCAGTTCCAGATTGTGTGTTGATTATCGTCAATTGAATAAGCTGACCATAAAGAATAAGTATCCATTGCCGAGGATTTATGATTTATTGGATTAGCTGAGAGGAGCCGTAGTGTTCTTAAAAATTGACTTGAGATCTGGATATCATCAGATCTTGGTCAAGCCAGAGCATGTGCAGAAGACGACTTTCAGGTCACGCTACGGGCATTATGAATATATGGTGATGCCTTTAGGGTGACAAATGCTCATGCGATCTTTATGGATTACATGAATAAAATTTTTCGGTCGTACTTGGATCAGTTTGTCGTTGTATTTATTGACGACATACTCATATATTCTGAGAGCCAGGAAGAACACGTAGAGCACGTGAGAGTGGTGTTGGAAATTCTCAGAGAGCATCAATTATATGGGAAACTATCGAAGTGTGAATTTTGGTTGGATGAGGTACAGTTCTTGGGTCATGTAATATCAGTCCAAGGGATAGCAGTGGATCCGGCCAAGATTGAAACGGTGGTGAAGTGGGAGAGACCGCAGACCGTTACATAGGAGAGGAGCTTCTTGGGTCTGGCAGGCTATTATGGGAGATTTGTGGAGGGTTTCTCCAAGAGGGTGAGCCCATTGACACGGCTCACTAGAAAGGATCAACCTTTCGCTTGGATCGATGAATGTGAAGCTTGCTTCGAGGACATGAAGAGAAGGTTGACGACTGCACCGATGTTAGTTATTCCAGACCCGATTAAGACGTTTGAGGTATACTGTGATGCCTCATATATGGGGCTGGGGTGTGTACTAATGCAGGAGAAACGACTAGTCGCCTATGCATCTCGTCAGCTGAAGGTGCATGAGAAGAACTACCCTACGCATGACTTGGAGCTAGCACTAGTAGTCTTTGCCCTCAAGACTTGGAGGCATTATTTGTATGGAGCACAGTTTCAAGTATTCAGTGATCACAAAAGTTTGAAATATTTGTTTGATCAGAAAGAGTTGAATATGAGACAGAGGCGTTGGATAGAATATTTGAAGGATTACGACTTTGAGCATTGTACCATCCTGATAAAGCTAATGTCATTGCAGATGCTTTGAGCCGTAAGAGGTTACATGTGTCTGCCATGATGATAAAAGAACTAGAGCTTATTAAGAAGCTGTGGGACATGAATTTGGGGTTACACATGGGCGTTGATTACATACGGTGCAGTATGCTACGAATCACTAACGAGTTTCTAGATGAGGTTCGGGTGGAACAAAGTAAGGATCAAGAACTGCAGCAGATAATTGGTGAGTTGGGCACTGAGAAGAGAAAAGATTTTAGGATGGGTAAAAACGGCATTCTGTGTTTTAGAGAAAGGGTGTGTGCACCCAAGAGTCGAGTATTGAGGAAGATGCTTTTAGATGAAGGGCATAAGAGTCCTCTTAGGATACATCTAGGTATGACTAAGATGTATAAAGATTTGAAAGCAACATTCTGGTGGACGAGCATGAAGACAAATGTGGCAGATTACGTTGCTTCTTGCTTGGTGTGCCAAAAGGCGAAGATTGAGCATCAGAGACCGGGTAGCACGTTGGAACCTCTTGACATTCCTAAGTGGAAATGGGACAGCATTTCCATGGATTTTTTCACTCACTTACCGCGGTTTGTGAGGGGACATGACTCGATCTGGGTTATTGTAGACAGGCTGATGAAGTGTACGCACTTCCTACCTATCAACCAGAAGATGTCTTTGGACAAGCTAGCTGAGCTATATATCCGAGAGATTGTCCGACTTCATGGTGTACCAACAAGTATTATGTCGGACGGAGATCCGAGGTTTACATCGAGGTTCTGGCAATCACTACAGAACGCCTTAGGCACTCAACTGAGAATGAGCTCAGCATATCATCCGTAGACAGACGGTCAGTCTGAGAGAACCATAAAGTCACTGAAGGACTTACTGAGAACCTGTGTACTGGATCACCTGGGAACGTGGAGTGATATGTTGCCCTTGGTGGAATTTACATATAATAACAACTACCATTCCAGTATTGGGATGGCCCCATATGAAGCTTTGTATGGTAGGAGATGCAGGACACCTTTGTGCTGGCAGCAGGATGGAGAGTCAGTGGTTCTTGGGGCGGAGTTCTTACAGCAAACTATTGAGAAAGTGAGGGTGATATAGGATCGGATGAGTGCAACACAGTAGACAAAAATCATATGCAGATAAGAGGAGGAGGCTACTTGAATTCGAGGCAGGTGACCACATATTCCTCAGAGTTACTCCCAAAGCAGGTATTGGAAGAGCTTTAAAATTGAGGAAGTTAACTCTATGATTCATCGGTCCGTATCAGATCACTAGGAGGATTGGACCAATGGCATACGAGATTACTTTGCCACCTCATTTGGCAAACATACATAATGTCTTCCATGTATCATAGCTAAGGAAGTACATTGCGAATCCTGCTCATCTGCTGGAGGAGGATGATGTTTAGGTGCGGGAAGACCTGACGATCAAGGCTGGACAGGTGAGAATCTTGGATTCTCAAGTCAAATAGCTCAGAGGGAAGGAGATCCAGACAGTGAAGGTTCTATAGGATGAGGCAACCCAGGACATGACGTGGGAGATGGAGGATCTCATGAGGAAATCTTATCCTCACCTATTCTCTGGTAAGTTCTCCTTTTCGAGGACGAAAACTTTCAAGGTGGAGGAAATGTAAGACCCGTGAAATTAATTAATTAAATAAATAATTAATTAATAAATTCGGGTGGTAGGAACTTTGATAACATTAAATGTTAATTGGTATGACGTGGAAGACTACTAGATCAAGTGGTTGAGAGTACTTTGATTGTGTGAGAGGACTTGGGTCCGAGTCCTATTTTTGCCAAGTTTGTGCTATTTAATTGCTATTATTTTGATAATATATTTGTGCCTAGTGAGTGATAGTATAATCATAGTATTTTGATAATTATCACTCAAGATGAGTTGGTTTGATGGTTGTGTATTGAATTGGCTTTGGTATGGTCACGGGTTCAAACCTTGATAGACATAAAGTAGACTTTATTTTTGCTGAACTTAGCTTGGAGGGAATGTGAAAAGGTAGAGGGAGCCCTAGCAGAAGGGGCAGCCAAGAGGGTCTGAAAAACCACTTGGTAATTATCATTGAATAGGCATTAAACCCATAATGAAGCCCAATTTTGTTCAATTTTTAAACTCATTATTAAGACACCTATAAAAGCTAAATTCTAGGTGAGAAGAAGGGTTTCTGTAGTTGTGGTTTTTGGGCTTTAAGGGGAGAACGAAATTTGAGAGGGAGTGGTGAGTATTGGGTGCACAAGAGAAGACATTGGGAGTAATGTTGACGCAAGGCCTAGTGGAACAAAGAACCTTCATTTTTGCCCTTTTAATCAAGCATTCCAGGTTAGGGGAGTTGTCCTTTGTGTATGTAAATTAACTGATAAGTGTTATGATTCTGGGTCATTGGCTTCTCAATTGAGTTATGTTTGTTATGAAATTCGTGCCTTATGTGCAGTGATTGAGAGTTTGATGGGTTTGAGGTTGTGTGCACCACCCTGTTATGCATTATATGATTAGGATGAGGGTTTGGTATAGATTGTGTCATAATTGATTTTATACTCGAATTTTGGTAGTCCATATGAATAGAAAGCATGATTCTTAGGTTTGCTTGCCATTACATTGTGTTGGTAATGATTGAGTGGTGTTTTGGTATTGGTTTTGGTGAATTGTGTTCGTGAACAAAGACGAAACTCTGCAAGTTTCGCCCAAGCGAGTCCATCTCGCCTAAGCGAGAGTTGTAGAACCTCGTTTCTGGTTTTTGGTTCGCGCTGTTCGCTTAGGCGACTTTGTCAGTGTTGAGTGACAGATACTCTCGCTTAGGCGAGAATGGCTCGCCTAAGCAAGGTCGCGTTGAAGCCTGTACGAGTTAGGCGCGACTTCTCATCTAGGCGAGGAGTTTTGGGGTGTTGAGCGACAGATACTCTCGCTTAGGCTAGAATGGCTCGCCTAAGCGAGGTCACGATTAGACTTGGTGTTGTTTATGTTGAATCCTCGTCTAGGCGAGGAGCTTTGTGTGTTGAGCGAACTAAGGTCTCGCTCAAGCGAGAAGAGCTCGCCTAAGCGAGATAATATGGAGAAGCCACTGTTTCACCCTCGCTCAGGCGAGGTGGGCTAGCTTAAGCGAGGCTGATGGACTAGTATCGGCGAATACCCTAGGCTCAAGCGAGAATGCAGTGATTCCTATGTTGGTGTATGTTGTTTGAGCTGGTTTGCTTGTTATTCCTAAATTCTAAGAATTATATGCTTGTGTTGGTGATGTTTGGGCTTGAAGGACTAAGGTCATAGGATTTGGGATGTGCTTGGATTGAGTCGCGAGCATGGAGTTCGTGATGGGTGGACCGCACGCGGAATGTGAACAGATTAGTTCACCGGAGGTACTCTCGTTGGGATAAGTGAGCGAGAGAGTTCGTCTTATGCTCAACTTGAGAATGTTATGAGCGAGGGAGTTCATAGTAGGAAAGGAGGGTATGCGTGTCCAGGTCCGAGCGAGGAGTTCAGATGAACGGGCGTGAGAGTCCGTGAAGCAGGACTACAAGCGGGATAGGCTTGTAGGTTGGACCACGAGCGAGGAGGGTCATGGAAGCGCAGGAAATTCCAAGACTTAGAGAGCATGCATGAACTCATGATGGTCATAAGTGTGGGAAAATGGGTATTTTTGTGAAATAATAAATATTTATGATTTATCGAGTGGGAGTAATTCATATTTAATTATATCTTTGTGCATAGCTCACCCTATATGTTTGTGTGTGGCGATGATTGTGTAAGTTGTTATCCGGGAGCAGATGATGTTGCAAGTGAGCCAGGATGTACGCAGTGGCAGAGAGTGAGAGCAGTGGCATGGGAATTTTATAAAGCTGTTATTTAATTTCCATGTAAATTTTAATTATCGAATTTTACTGTTTTTCCTGGATCTTTAATTTGTAAAAAAGGATTTTGGAATATTTTGACTCTTAATATTATAGTGCATGTTTAAGGTTTTAAATTTCCCGCGTTTTGGGGAAATGGTTTACTAATAAATGAGGAATTTATTTATGTCTCATTTATTTTATTTATTTCTAAGTAATATCCTACCGGGATGTTACAATTGTCACCTGACAGTGCTTGTTTTCAATTTAGTCCCCTGTTTCTAATTTTGACCTCTACAAAGCCTTCAATTTATAGATTTTCTATAACACAATTCGCTATGCAAACTGACTCGCTAGGCGAATTAGGCATGATTCGTTGTGCGAGTGGTCCTTCGTTGGGCAAATTGCACAAATCTGATTTAGCCTGCAACTTTGTATTTGATTTTGTACTGGGATTCCCTATTGGCTTAATTTTTTTAATCTTTTGGAACTCCACATTTTCAAATTGTCTTAAATTCTGTTGACTTAAACTCGAATAACTAACTTTTGTGGATAATTGATACGGTTGATAATCTTTGATTAGTCAATATTCCGCTCGTTCTATTGATAATCTTCCCAAAAATCTAAGATTTCCACTTATTTGCAAAATATATCTCAAGCATTTATCTTTTCCACTTTTATTGAATACAACCTAAAATATCAAATAAAATCCAAAAATAAAATAACAATTAAACATAAAAGGAAATAAAATAAAAACATGTTGGAATTTCCACATTGGCTAAAGATAAGGCAATTTCATAGTATATAAGTGGGGTGCAAACCTCACCTTACAAGTCAGTTTTATGGGGTTGAGTTAGACTTAAAGTCCACTTCCTAACATGGTACCAGAGCCATTGGTTAAAGCCGGTTTTATGAGGTGGAGTTAGACTTAAAGTCCACTTCTTAACATGGTATTAGAGCAAGGTCACAAACCAAACACTTGGAAGGCACAAACTTATCCTACAGGAGAAGAATTGTTTGAAATGGTAATTTTTTACTCTAAAGTTAGGAAGGAGAGTGAGAGGGTTTGGTTTTGTTGAGAAGTTGGGTAATGATGATTCAAGTGGTAACTATCTCTCCTTCACCCCTTCTATATATATATATATATATATATATATATATATATATATATATATATATATATAAGTAACACCACTATCACACTAAAATAGCCAAACTCAAGAGAGTGGAGCAAGGAATCTTCAAGACACGGTTTCTTAAAAGGGACATCAAGCGCTTTTTAAACACACATTTTGGCATTCTGAAGATGTATGGTAAAGTTTTTACACAAACCTAAGTTTCCAACCAAATCATAATTACAGTCTTGGAGTAATTAATGGCATAACTCAAGAAATGTTAAATTACATTAACACAGGAAGACAAACCTATTAAAATAGAAAAGAAAAGACCTAGCATCACTTTAGAAGAGATCATAGGCCCAAATTTTAACTTTGGAGGAAGAAAAATTGTGAGGATTTTGATAAGCCATAGGTCTTAGGTTAGAGCCTATCCTAGCGAGATTTCTTAGACATATTGTTCCATCCGTTATCGGGCCACTATCAAACCACCTATTTCTAGTACCACGCACGAGATGTATATACCTCGACGTGAGGAGGGTGTGTGAGAAGTCCCACATTGACTAGAGATAAGACAATTTTCATAATATATAAATGGAGTGCAAACATCACTTTACAAGCCGATTTTGTGAGATTGAGTTACGCTTAAAGCCAACTTCCTAACAAAACATGATAATAATGTCAATTATAGATTATCTTCCAACAGTAATACTAAATTTGGTGCCTAACTCAAATGAAGACAAGTATGTTTTGTTGTGGTAAAGACCAACAAATCTTAGGATCACAAGGGAAGTATGTTGTCATAAATATAGAAGAGAACAATTATATCTTGTTATGGTAGAAACCCATAAAAAAACTCAACTCATACTTAAAAGAGAAATTATTAGGAGTTTAAATATGATTTGAAAGTTTCACATTAAATAAAAATAAAAGAAAAAGAGTTAAATGACATAAAAATAAATAAATAAACCTGTAAATTGATCTTACAGTTTCATATTAAAGATGTCAACAAAAGTCTTATGTAACTCATCGAACGAGAAATCGTTAAGAATTCAACTAAATTGAAAGTTTTAATTAAATAAAAACAAAAAAGAAAATTGAAAAAGACCCGCAAATTATTAAAGTGTTGTCAGGTTATTTTATATATGCAAATCATACCCCACTTATGTCATATCTCCCCTAAAGAATTCCTCCAAGATTTATTTAAACCTATTAATAAAATAAAATAAATAAATAATAAAACTAAATATACATTTAACGAGGGCACCGTACATTTAAAATATATATAAATGTATCTGTCGTGTAGCTGGGAAAAAAATATTTTATAGTCCGAAAATATTATATAAATCTACAGTCTATTTCCAACTCCAAGATAAAGAAATTCCAAACCATACAATTTATTTCATTGTCCTTTCTTAGCCTTTTCTTTGTCCCATCTAGAGATGGCAAATAAATCCGTGCCCGTGGGTATCACCCGAACCCGTCCCTGTTTTGATGGGGAATCCCCGCTTTGACTGGGTATGGGTATGGGTATGGGTAATACCTGAAATTTTCAACTGTGGATGGGGATGGGGATGGGGATATATACATACCCGCCCAAATACCCGTCCCCGCTTAAATTACTAAACTATTTATAATTTATTAAATAATCTAAAAAATATATATAAATAAATAATATATTTACACATAAAATATAATATAATATAATATAATAT
>Ga0214545_1008279_pt1 | contig 16739 bp, 7 predicted proteins | sample CNSS4metaG_FD_160064 | JGI IMG/M metagenome (GOLD analysis project Ga0214545, IMG submission 160064) | Root nodule microbial communities from cowpea collected in UCLA plant growth center, Los Angeles, California, USA - CNSS4 | ecosystem: Host-associated > Plants > Roots > Nodule | place: USA... | reverse complement strand
TATTTTGATTTTGATATATTAAAATATTATGCTTATTTTCAATAGGAATTATGAAATACTAAATTTATCATGTTTTGTAGGATCTTGGAGTTTTCTAAACACTTTGAAGTATTACTAGTAGACTCACCTGTATGTAAGCATGAATTTGGTTCAAAAATAGTACAATTCGATTCAAAAATAGTGAAGTTTATTCAAAATCAGTGCAATTCGATTTAAAAACGGTTCAAAAATAGTGAGTTAAGTTAAAAATTAGTGCTTTTCAGTTCAAGAATAGTGTAGCTTAGTTAAAAAATAGTGCAGTTGAGTTAAAAAATAGTGCAGTTGAGTTAAAAAATAGTGCAGTTCAGTTAAAAAATAGTGCAGTTTAGTTCTGACGTAGTGCAGTTCATAAAACAGTTCAATTTATAACAGTTCAGTTTAGTTCATATTATAGTGAAATGTAGTTTAGTGCAGTGCAGTCCAGTTTATTTTTAAGAAAAACAGTTCAGTTCAGTTCGTCTAAACTGTTTTTTAGTTCAGTGCAGTTCATGGTTTAGTTCAGTGCAGTTTTTGGTAGTACAATGCAGTTTGGTTTATTTTGCCCAACCCTAATTATTAGTTTTTTTTTTTTGTTATGACTCGTTTATCTATTTTATGTTACCATAATTGTGCAACCCGCATTAATCTTATTTGAATGATTATCCACTAAAAATCAAAACCTTAACTTTTGATAAGAATTATTAGATGGAGCATTTATCTTCTTTTAAAATCCACAATCCAAAATTTTAGTTAATATTAACCTGCAAAATAGTGATGAACGAGAGAAGCAGTTTGAGGCGAAAATGAGAAGGATTGAAGACGATGAAGGTAGAGTGTTTTATTGCTAGTGTGATACTATACTAAATTAATATATGAATTTTTTTAAAATTTAAAAAAATCAAAAGAAAATTAAAAATAAATAATAAAATCGATACCTGGTATGTATTATTCATCGTCTCGTTCGTTGTTTAAACGTTAATAAAAATAATTGAATTGAATAAAATTTACTAAAATTATAACCTCATAAAAGTGGACTGAGTTAATAAAATTAAACGAAGATTAAATATGTATTTTAACCTATTATATGTAATAATAAACAAAATGAAAAAGTTAAAATAGTATTCATATTGATGATCATTTTATAATATGACATAATTATTTAAAATTTATATGTACTCTGGTTTTTATTAGTTCACAATATAAAGTATTATACAAAAAATGATTGCTAAAAATTAAAAACTCAAACTCTTCGGTTAAGTTAAAAATTTAATTTAAATTCATCAACACCTTTTTATACTTCTTTCTTTTTTATATTATATTTAGAGGCTTATTTCATCAATAAGATGTGAAGAGATATACTAATAAATAATAAGATATAACTTATTTATCCTGTTTTGAGATTATATCTGACTAGTTGTTTGATATACAGATACTAACTAATTATATTTAAGATACATGACATGTGACGATCCGTTTAAACTATATCTTTTTCATTTTCAGTATTTACCATTTATTCAAAGATGTATGCATGAAAATTAAAGATAAAAACTAAAATAGTAAGTACCATATCAAATGTATTAAAATTTATTAAAATGAATAATAATTTTTAAATGAAATAGATTATATCTCCAAAATATTAAGTAAATTTTACAATTTCTTTATTACTTCATTATCATCATATAAAAAATATAAATTATGATTAACTAATTAAAACATGTATTGTTAAATTTAAATAAACAATTACTTTATAAGAAGAAATAATGGTAAGATAATTATTTTAATTTAAAAATAGTTATTTAATAGTCACTTAGTTATATAAATATTCAAAATGTGTAATGAAGTAACGTATATCTGAGGATAATTGTGCAATCCGCATTAATTTTATCTGAATGATTATCTATTAAAAATCAAACTTATAACCTTAACTTTGATACCAATTATTACATCGAGTACTTATCTTCTTTTAAAATTCACAATCCAAAATTGAGTTAATGTACTGAAAATAAATTCTTATTTACATAGAAGGAATCACACATTCTGAACAGCATAGAATGGAGAAAAATTAAACCACAGGCGTTGTGAGATTGCTAGGTCCTTAAATTTCTATAAACATACATCTTTCAAAAAATCAAGTTTTATTAAGGAAATTAACACTATTAATTCAGTTGCAAATCTTCACCAATCAGCAACATAATAGATTAACATTATGGGTCCAACTTCTAAGCTTACTGGGATATTAGTATACCAAAGAATTATGATTTAGGCTTTTTTGGATTATCCGAGCTTGATAACTCAACTTTCCTCTTAATTCTCATAGGTGTCAAGCCACAAAGATTCATCTTCGATTTTTCTTGATATTGCTTCATACGCTTCTCTTGCTTCAGTTTTCCAGGTCCAACATGTTTCTCAAGAGCTAATCTTCTTGCTTTCTCTAAGCATTTACGAAGATCCTCATCATCACCTACAAAACCTGGAGTTTCATCTTCCTCTGTTTCGACATTCAGAGTTCTTTCCTCACGCAGCAATTTGGAAGCTTCCTCTGCTTTAGCATAAGCATACTCGTAAGCATTACTTCTCATCTCAGACTCCAATCGTTCTCGCTCTTCTTTCACACCTTGTCTCCTCACATTGTTCCGAGAACCAAGGTCACCAACACCCAACCCTGAAGACACAGCTTCAGCTTCAAGGGCATTAATGTCCAACTCATCTTTCTTCCGTAAGGATTCTTCTTCCTGGGCTTCTTAAATTTCAGCATTTCTTCATGCGTATAGTAATCTGATGATACCTTAACATCATCACACTGTGCCAACATTTTCTTCTCCTCATCATTGAACTCATCATCACATGCACCAGTTTTCTTTTTTGTAGCTTTATAAGCCTCGTCTCGTCGCTTCTGTTCTCCAATCTCAACGTTTTCGAGCATGTCAACCTCTTCATTAACATCACCCTCAGCAATTATGGGCTGATCTTTAATCGTTAGAACTACTACTGAACCGCCTTCCATGGTTTCATCAAAGCCATGGAGAGCCAAGTTTTCAGTGTGTTGGGTTGTATCTTTATCATCACTTTCGCATACTGCAATTTTGTCTTGCTCCTCAAAAATCTTTGAGAGTTGTTGTGATGCTCTTTTCTTTTCTAACTTGCGGCTTTTACTAAGCCATGCCGAAATCTCAGAACCACCTTCGGACGGTTTCTTTGTCCTTGATTCTTTCATCCTCGTCGGCTCCTGCAACGGTGCGTGCGCGGTGGCTACCATGGATGCAAAGAGTTCTTCGAACGAGGCTTCTTGTGTGGGTTGATGCGCAGCACAAAACTTAATTTTAACAGTTTTGTAGTTATTTGTATTTATATTAAAAGAAGAGAAAGATAGTAAAAGATAATGTGAAATGAGAATAAAAGATTTATTGATGTTAAAAGTATCATTATCTTTTTTAATATACACAATCGATATATTGTGAATGTGTTTTTAAACTTAATTGATTACTTATTATAGTAAAAACTAATTATGATAAAATTATAGATATTGTTTGTTTCATAATTACTTTTTGTAAACATATACTTAAAATCTAATAACATCTTTTATATTAATAATTATAATGAGATTTTTTTTATAAAAAAAATTATACATGTTTTTAATAGTCATATGTAACAATAAATTAGTTGAATATCATTTCAAGATTTCATTCTATTTGATTACATTTTACATTCTAGGATGACATAATCTTTTATATATATATATAAATATATATATATATATATATATATATGTATATATATATATAATTATGATATAAAATAAAATGTTAAAAGTAGTATAATTATAATATAAAATATTAAAAATATATAAATGTTGAGAATTATAGAGATTATAAAAATAAGAGAAATATGATATGCATAATAAATATAAGAGATATGTTATAAAAAAATTATTATTTTATTTTATTCAAGTATTTTATATAATAATTAATTTTTAAAATTGAAAGATATTTTTAGAAATAAAAATATTTTCTTAAAAATGAATTTAAATAAAGAAAATACTAAGTAATTATTCTCAACTATAATAAATGATATAATAAATTTTATATTTTCTGAAAAAGTAATTAAGAAAACAATTTATGGCAAAGATGAGCTGCATTTAATGATCGTCAGCGAACAATCTCATATAGTCTATTAAAATGCGGATTTTTTCTTTTCCAAAAATAAAGTCACAATACATTTAATATAAAGAACTAGAATCGAAGATGAATCGAATTATTAGGTAGAAAACCTGTGTGGCGGATGGTGTCATGTTTAAAGATACCCGACTTTCCTGATTCGCGGCTATAATACTCAAACTCAATCGATGACTGTGTTGAATCCTGGCATAAAACTATTATGATTTTTTGGTATAATTTGCTTGTTTCAGTGCCAACCACAACCCACGCACACTACTTGTCTGTTTCATGCTCTGCTTTTCTCAAACACCAAACACCACATACCACATCCATGTTCTCACACAAAATACACATGTAATCTCTAGCATTATATTCTCATGCCAATGAACAGCCAACCAACCAATCCATGACTCATTTCATACCAAATACAGCAAAATCTCAATCTCATTAAATCACAAAAAATATACGGGGCACCATACTTCATGCTTTTAATGTAAATCATTCAACCATGGAGATAAACAACCAAAACAGAGAAGAGAATCGCACCAAAGCACACCCCTGCACCATTTTCGTTCACGCTAGAAGTCCTCGCTCGAGTGAAAGAGATTCCCTCGCTCAAGCGAGCCAGCTCAAACATTAAGCAATACATTAAGTTCTAGCTTAAGCGATAACTCCTCGCCTGAGCAAGATTACTCTCGCTCAAAAGTGGAGCTCACCGCCTAAGCGACAACTCAAGCTGAAACCAGGAGTGAGTTCCTGCTACTCTCACTTAGGCGAGGGCTACTCGCTTGGACGAAATTAGCAGGTTTCTCACCTGCTCACACATGCAACATCAAGCATTCAAAACCATATAACATTCCAATCAGTTCTATACGCATCACAGCAACAAAAGGCATCACAAACATGCTTCAAAACCAAAAAAAAAACATGCAATACTAAAAAGAAACGTTAAATCCTAGCTTCCCTTACCTTGACAGAAAGCTAACCCAAAGAGAAGAAAACACGCAGTGGAAGGAGCACCAAGACCAGGAAAGCTTAAGGAGCTGAAACAGAAACAAGAGGGCGCTAAAATGAGACCATGACAAGGGTTAAGGTAGAACCAGAGCTTAGGAGTTGTAAACGAAGGGAACAGAGGGTGGGGATCAACTTACGTGGAAGAAGAATGAACTCAGTTAGCTCGAAAAAAAAACGTCACTCAAACCCTAACTAAACTTCTACTTCAGAAGGGGGAATAAAGAGATGAACTGTTTCAGTAACATGAGACAAATTAGGGAATAAGTGGATGGAAGGGGTAGCAATGGAGTGCCCTTAGGCCTTTTACCAAAATTGGTCCAACTTTTTTTAAAACATAAAAGGGGTTTACAAGATCAATGTGAATGTTATTTTAATAGAAAAATAAAAAAAGTATGTGAACAATGGGGTACCCATAAATATTTTCACTGTCACAAACATAAAAGAGTGAAATGATAAATAAAATAAAATAAGAAGTATTCTAATTTCATGTAAGTTGCATAGAAAATAGTATAAATAAAATCGAAATAATCATATATAACAAAATCATTGAGGCTTATAATATATTTGAAAGTAGCCATATTTGTCCATAATTGAAAAACCAAAAGTAATGATTAATTAACTCGAAGAAGTGCATTCTTGTGATATAAAAAAACAATGAAAGTGTTATTCTCTTTCAACATGTTGATAACCATTTACAAGATCATAAGAATGAAGTAGTTTATTAGTTTCGTTGGTGTGGTGCCTAGTTGCTTTCATATTAGGTGTTTGGATAATGTAGAGAAGACTCACCAATCTAATATTCAAAAGAAGCCATTCTTCACAGCTAGCATTTTATATTTTATACTCTTTTTTTTTCATTTTTCTCAATAATTATTATACCTCTTGATAAGTTGTGAAGTCTACCCCACCACCACTATGTCTTTTCTCACTTCTTCACACCCACCCATCTTTTCATTAACCAAATCCAAGTTTGTTAATTCATATCTAAGAACAATTATCTTTATTATATGAATAAAATATGTTTTTATTAACATTTTTATTTTATCTTATATTATAACTGTGTTCAAAATTTACATATACACATGATGATATTTGAATTTAAAACATGTATTTTCTTTTTCATGAAATACGTGTTTTGTAAAATTTTGCTTTTGTGAAAATGTTATAAAATTATTGTTTATCACGGAAAAATTTAGGTTGTTCATAACTTAGGTTTCAAAACACGACATAATCCGATAAAAGTTATTAGAATTAGCATTATTGTGGAAAAAACAAAATCTGAAACTGATATTTGTGAATATAATGTGTAATTTATACCAAGCACATTTCTTTTAATAAATAAATAATGTGAGTATTGGGTGTTTAACTATTTATTCATTAACATGTATGAGTATTCTGACATGTTACCAGTGCATACACATTATGTTAGTTATTTTATTTGAGCATCTCTTTAAAAATTAATTTATTAAAATAAATTTACTCTTAAGAAATATTAATTAATTTATTGAAATAAATTTGTTCTTAAGAAATATTAATAATTAAAGAATTATTTCGAATTAAATTTTATAAATTTGTACTTTTTATTTAGATTTGTAAAACTAAAGTAAGTTTTAAAGAGATTAATTTTACATAAATGCATATTTTTTTTATACAATTTATTTAAACTTATTTTTCTAGATTTAACGATTCATTCAACCACCATATAGATTACAATAAATTCAATCAATTACACAGTTCCATGTATATCACATAATTAATGCAAGTAAGACAAAATCAAAGAACAACCAATCCTACAAATTCATTATCACCCTACATACCAAATCACATTAACAAAGCATAAATTTTTTATAACATTCTTACCTTACTTGATGTAAAAAAAAATCCTTGACTCAAGATTATTCCTAAAGCTCTAATTCCCACATATATTCTAACTACACAGAGAAAAACTCAATTAGAGATCTAAGTACATCCTTACGATGATCAAAGATAAACAAATATTCACTTTGAGCTATTTTGAGTCACAAACATTGAATCATATGTCACATGCGACTCAAAATGCTAACTGACTTAAAAAACGAACGAAAAGTGATTTTACTTTATTCTTAACTTTAGATGGGTAGAATTATTTGCAAGGACCACCCTTAGGTGATCATCAAATAGATGAAGAATGGGGTAAGAAATATAGAGAGATGACCGAGAGAAGTTTCAAAGAAATGATGGTTTCTATATAAATGAAAAATGACATAAAATTTTGTTTTTATTTTATATTATTTTTGTATGGAACTAATTTGTCATGGAGTGTATGGTATTGTTAACTTGTTGCTTACAGATATATACTTTGTTTTCAAGATGAGGGAGCGAGTACCTCCAAGTACTCTGACACTCAAGTCACTAATAGAGAAGCATGTGATAGTTTTAGTGATAACAAAGAGATCAAGATAGTGATACTGAGATATCTTTATATATTTGACTCTCGTTAACTATCTTTAAGAACATTTAGATTCTTTCATCACTGGTAATGAATACTCTATTGTAACTGTTGTAACGTTAATCACGCGTATTATTATCTTGTTAAAACTAGAATATCCTTCTTTGAGATATTCTCATCTCACACCTTTAGTTTCCTTGCCTGAGATGCATCAGGTTACCTTGACTGACATATATCAGGCTATGTATATAAAGCTCACCGAATTATTGGTCAGGATGTAGCAGACCCACCTTGGTTGAGATGTATCAGACCTTTCATAGTGAAAGAGGGAAATGAGTTTGGAAAACAATCATATCTTTGGCCAAGGTGTAGTTAGATCATCTTGGGCGAGATGTGCAAGTCCAACACAATATATTAGAAAGTCTTAAGACCCCTTTACTAGGCCGAGATGTGAAAGTCCAGCCACAATATATTACCAAGTCTTAGAACCCTTTTTGTAGGTCGAGATGATCAAATCCTGTACAATTCGAGATGTGCAAGTTCAACACAATACATTATTAAGTTTTAGAACCCCTTTACTAGACCGAGATGTGCAAGTCCCGCACAAATACATACGTGCAAGTCTTGCACAATACATATATTATACTCATTAATTAATTTAAGTGATTATAGTAAATAACTCAATTTGATCTAAAATGTTATTTATGTAACTTAAAGTAAAGTGCAAAAGATTTTTATAATTTTCAAGTGATTAAAAAAACTATATTTCAGGAATTAAAATAAATATATATTCATTTACATAATGAATAATATAAGTTTTGTAAGATACGAAATAAATTGTTGATTGAAATCAAAATAAAATCAAATTTACAAATATATTTAAGACTATTTAATATAATCACTACACATTTAAAATATGAATTTTGTAATCCATTCTGCATAAAATTTTCGAGGACATTGTAGATTTGAATATCATTTTAAAATTTAGGTTTAGACTCAAGTCAATCATAAAAAAAAAAAAACTAACTACTATATATACATAATACAAGACAAGAGTTATTTCCATTTATTTATATAGTTTTAACATGATCATGACACAGGAAGTTTTAGTAAGAAAAAAATCATCTATATTCAGAAATCATAGTTATTATGAATTATTTTTCTTGATAATTTAAATGGTTAAAAATGATTATTTTTAGCTGATAAAAGTATCTCCACTATATTTATATACATTATCTACACATCAAGAAGATAATATGTTATACTATTTTCTTAATTCATTACCACAAAAAATAATTTAATAAGAATAATGTAGTGTTATTTACATTAATTTTTTTGTAACTCAACAAAAATCAGATCATCACTTACTTTTAATAAAAAGAATTGTATTTATCGTTTGAAATTTCTAACCACACTTTTTTAGGAAGAATCCAATAAAGAATGAAAAAGACATATTCTATAGCGTTGGAAGATGTTTTATTTTCATGTTCTTACGATGAAAAAAAAAACTTAAAGAAAATGTTTTGCATAAAAAACTGAAATAATAAGTATATAGAGGATTGAAATTATGTTTTTAAAAATGCTTTAGTTAAATCATAAATAAATAGTTAAAATTTAATTAAACTATAAAATTATGCTTGAAATGAATAATTTGAAATTCAAGAAATGGAGTCATTTTTCACCAGAAACAAAAAAAAAAATTGTGGAAATATCGAGATTTATGAATTTATGGCAAAATTTGAAATCCTCGTGAGAAATGTGAATTTTTTCTTGACAGAAGATGGCATTGATGAATGAGACGGAGAGAAGGGATAGTTTGTGCAGATATCTCTCGTGATGCTCTTATTTTTACACCAAACTCCAATTGCATTTCAACACTCTGTACAAGGATATGCCATAGATGATTCTCTCACTCAATGCACCCCACCACCATTTTTTTTTTATCACGTATTATAATTATACGATTTTATCAATATTACACAATTAATAAATTTATATAGTCTGTTTTCGATCTAATATGAAGTCATTTCATCATGACCAGTCATATTAAAAATATTTCTAATGTTTAAATATAGATTTAATTAGTCGGATAATATCCACTTTGTTCACATGTACTTACCTTTTACAAATGTGTCAATCTAGTCCAAATTTTTTGAAAAAGTATCTTAATCAGATCCCTTTCAAACAAAATTTATTAAAGTTGTTAACTTAATTCATGACTTTTATCACTAAATTTTAATATAAATATAAATATTTAATTTTGTAAGTCATTTTAAATATCAATATTGTTAACGATATTAATAATTTTTTTGCTGAAAATGACCTAATTGAGGCATATTTTCAAAAATTGGAACTCAATTGACACATTTTTAAAAGCGGGTACCAAACTGACATATCTAAATGAAAGTGACTAATTAAACCCTAAATATATATTATATCAATTTGGATTGAATATGTTTTTGGTCCCTTAACTTTCAGTGAATTTTGAAATTAGTCCATTTTGAAACTTTGAACAAATTTAGTCTTTCATCTTTCGAAATACATGGATTTAGTCCTTATAATCAATTTTTTGTTAAGTTTATTTGACATTTCAAGCGCATTTCAGGATTGTATTTGAGTTGTTTATATAGTTTGACACATTTTTACTTTAATTTAAGTCAAATACTATTATCAAATGCGTTTGAAATATCAAATAAACTTAACAAAAATTAATTAAAATGACTAAATCTACGTATTTCGAAAGATGAAGGATTAAATTGGTTCAAGTTTTAAGATGGACTAATTCTAAAATTCACTGAGAGTTAAGCGACCAAAAACATATTTAACCATATCAATTTTAATCTATACAATGAGCTATTAAATAATTATATATATATATATATATATATATATATATATATAATAATAATTTAGTATATTTTAAAACGTGTATATTTAATTAAGGAACAGAATGTGTAAATTGGGTCAAATAATTTGTGTGAAGTGACGATGAAGACGACACGATTTAAATTTATCATTATATATAATAAATATTTTAAAAACATGCATGAGTGAATAAAAGGTCTTGAATGGGGTAGGGGAGTGGTGTCAATGGCACTTATATTAACTCAAGAAGATGACACATTAAATATCAACACACCACACTACAACAGAAATGCTCTTAATGCCACAATAAAATACTCCATAGGTGAGTATAAAAAATTAAACATGCTTTATAAAATAATATGTAATATTTTACATTTAAGAAAAAGATATAATTAATTTAAATTTTAGTTTACACATTTTTAAATTTTAAATTTTAACCTAAAATTGAAATTTATTTATCTTAACTCGATACTGTTGAACTGTTTTATCCATTTGAGAACCCACAATGTTATTTAACATATAAAAAATTTATTCATCTTTTAAAAATATCAAAGACAAAATTATATTAAAATTTTAATTTATTTATTTTTTAATTTTGTATCTGAAAAAGAACATATTTAAATATAACAATCCCTGACGATGCTCCGTTTAACCAGGGCAACAAGTTCCTTCCGTTTTGTTTGTTTCTGTCTTTTCTTCGTAAGCCATGTAATAGAATTTTCAACCCCACCGTTTGTCTAAGAAAGAAAGAAAGAACAAAATAAAGACGAGAAATGGATAGATAAATATCTATTCATAAATTCCAACGGCCTTCTACACGGTCCACTTCACCTTCACTCCACACTCAACTCTCACACTCTTTCCTTACTCTCCCCTTTCCAAATCTCACACCTCACTGCGCATTTTCCATTTTTGCTCTCACTTCCATTCGCGTGTAAAACCCTAGCACCTTCGCTTCTTCATTCCTGCAACTCCACGCGCCAGATCTGCAACCGTTAAGCTATGCACACCGCTACGCATAGCGCATAGCAAAAAGCTTATAACAAACATGTCCAATTCCGATCCTAACAACCGTAACCGCCTGGCTCCGTCGCCGCCGGAGCCAAAGCCAATGCCGCCTTCTTCCTGGGCCAAGAAAACAGGTTTCAGGCCCAAATTCTCCGGCGAGACCAATGCAACAGACTCGGGGCCGATAACCACCCCTCCGCCCAACGTCGATATCGAGGCCGGTCGCGTTCGAACTCCGGCAACCACTAACGGCGTCGCACAAGGCGACAAGCCTCCCGTTCCGGTTCCGCCGCCGCCTGCCATGGCGAAGAAGCGGAGAGACTCTGACGGCGTGCAGAAGAATTCGGTTCCGAGCACCAACGGACAGGCGACGGCGGCGGCGGAACAGCCACCGCCGAGGAGAAATGCGAGGCACGAGGAAGTGGTGGACGGCTTGCCGGTGGAGGTCGAGGAGTTCGTGTCGAGGCACGCGCATATGAAGTACGAGCTCAGAGATTCGCCTGGTTTAGGTATTGAAATATTTTTTTAATTTCGATTTGAATAATTGAATGACTCGTTGATTTGATTCGGTTATGGTTGGAATTAAATTATGATTTCAATTTTGGTATTTGTTACTGCGTAGTTCCTATTGGCGTGTACGGTGTTCAACACTACTTTTCGATGTTAGGTTCGTTGGTTCTGATTCCGCTTGTGATTGTTCCTGCCATGGGAGGCACTCATGTGAGTTGTTTTCATCTAACTTAGTTTGTGTTTTCGTGTTGTGTGGTGTTTGGTTTTGGTGGCGAAGTTCTTGATGTGTTAGTGAGTGTAGGAGGAAACTTCTATGGTGGTATCGACCGTGCTCTTTGTCTCGGGGGTGACTACTCTCTTGCATATTGCTTTTGGCTCCAGGTTACCCTTGATTCAGGGCCCTTCTTTTGTTTATCTGGCGCCGGCGCTCGCGATAATCAACTCCCCGGAGTTTCAAGGATTGAATGGAAATGTTTGTATCTCTTCCCTTTCGTTTATCTTTCAGAATCTAAGAATCTAGGAATTTGATTCCCTGCAGTCATGAATTGCGATTGTTGATGCTGGATGAAGTTCAGATGATTCACACTTTTACTTACAAGATAAAATATGAGTTGTCTGATTTTCGTTCAACAAGCAACAGGAAATCTGACTCCCAGAAGATATTGATTGTTGTCTGTATACTCGTTTTGTCTATAACAAAGTTTTCGGGTGTTGCAGCAGTTTCTAATTTTGTTTAGTTACTCATAAGTCGGAAGTTATGTCATATTTTAAATTTTGTGATGGAATCATTGGAAAAAATAGATGATGAGGTTTATTTCTTTATTTGCAGAAATTCAAGCACATAATGAAGGAGCTCCAGGGGGCTATAATTATTGGTTCAGCTTTTCAAGCTTTACTTGGATATACTGGACTTATGTCACTGTTAGTAAGGTATGATTTTGGGATTTTTTCTACTTGATTGTTTTTATTTGTTTTTAAATACACAATTCAGCTTTTTCACCAAACTGAATAATTGTGCATTGATGCAAGTGGTGTGCCAAAAGCTGAGAAATTCACGTTACCCGAATCGTAGAGGTTGCAGTTGAACTTAGACAAAAGTAAAGTTATGGAGGGGCAAAAATAATAACGCATAAGATTTTATTTCTTAGTTTTTCTTATTGTGTTTAGGGGTGACAAGTCAATCCATTTATCCATCCAATTCATTCATTGGTAAATTCATTCAATACAATATACAATATGAAAATAAAAAATGGATGGATCCAACCCATCCATTTAATTTTATGAATGACTAACGATTCATCTATTATTTTTCAAAATATAATGGACCATTTAATCAATTCTTAATGAATCAAAATTAACTTACCTATGTTTTTCATATTTAAATCATTCTTAAATTATTTTTTAAAGTATTTAAATAATTGTTTTTAAAAAATATATATTTTAAAAAACACATTTCTAATTTCAATTAAATTAATTGTTAATTTTTTTTTATTCAATTTATTGTGAACTATATCAATGGGACATCCACCAATTTTTTTAATGAAAGCAGATGCATTATTGGTCATGAATAACATAAGTCATTTTGAAAAACAACTCATTGAGTCTGAGTAGTTAAATCAATCACCCTTAAAACTTTTAGTTTTATAAATATTTCTGAAATAAAATTAAAATCGTGACATTATTATTAATTAAAACTACCTGTTTAACTACTTTTGTCTGATATTATGAAATGCGTATTTGTTTCTTATATATACCATTATTTGTGTGGATGAATTGGATATCCATTCATGAGAAAATTGGTAGATGAGCATTTTTTGTCAAATAGATCATGGATGAATCAGATTTTAAAAAAAAAATAAAAATAAGTTATCTATTTAGTTTTATCTGATTCATCGAGTTTGTCACTCCTAATTATATTTCATGAGTTAAAAACATAGAGAAGAAATACCAAGATTATTGACCATATTACATATGGACTCCATACATGAATATTTATGGCTGTATGAATGTTTTTAAAACTGGGCCATTCATTGAATTGCTCATGACACTAGTTCAAGGTTCAGTTGTTCACTCATAATCGAACCAGTATTAACAAAGTAATATGTAAAATACTATTAAAGAAATATAATATCACAACTTATAACCAAAAATACAAACAAAATATCATTCTATAGTTTAATAACATTCAAAAGTATAAAGTCGTACTTAGATTTAAGTTTTAACAAACACAAGTACACAACAATGTTCATTAACAAATAGCAGGTTTACGAGTAAAATGAAAAGGTAAATAATATTTTTTTTCTTTTATTTTTCTCCCCACCTTTTAATGAAAAAAAAAATGAAAATGGCCTCATATTAAGCATTTTTCATTTACCCACAACAAATCAATCTTTCGGTGTTTTGACCAGTTTTTCTGTTCTTTGACCGGTTATTTGTTATGTGATTTAATTTAGACCAGACACTACACTGACATTCCAGTCAAACACACACACCCACACACATGTGTATACATGTGTGATTGCGTTAATATATACATGTGTGCAAAGTTTGCGTTAACATATCCTGACCCTGTTGTACCTTATATTTTAAAAAAGTTTCTGTATCCCTGACGCAATCATCGTACTAGTTGAGCTGCCTCCTGTCAGCATTTCTTATAATGAATAATTGAAAAATTCAACACTGCAGAATGTTATATAAAATTTAAATATTGTCTATAATAATATTAATAATGATGTTCTCATGCTAACAATCATTAGATGATGATTTATGTAGATCTAAAAAATTTCTCCTCTTCCATAATGCAGCTGGTGAATATATTAACCAAAAATTGCTAGATAAGCAGTATACTTTTATAATAGTTTGAGTACTCTCCTCAAAATTTAAAATTAAGTCACTTCATTGCCTGAGTTGACTGACATAAAAACATCAAATTTCAGTCTTACTTTCTGTTCAGTGTAGTTGATAATGAACCTCGTTTTATGTGTTTCCTTACAGGTTGATAAATCCTGTAGTTGTAGCCCCAACTATTGCTGCTGTTGGACTTTCATTTTACAGTTATGGTTTCCCATTAGTTGGTACATGTATTGAGATCGGTGCAGTTCAAATATTAGTGGCTATTGTTTTTTCTCTTGTAAGTTTGTTTAATTGACCTTGAGTGTTTTTTCTTTTAATATGGATTCACTCATTTATTCTTTATTTAAAAAATCATGGAGTGTGTATAGTATTGTTTGGTGCACTAAACTAGAGTTTGTAATCTGTTATTTCTCTATTTCCACAGTATCTTCGTAAGATATCTGTTCTTGGGCATCGCATATTTCTAATTTATGCAGTAAGTGGACTGCTACAATATCTTACGTAACTCCTTAGTCGTTGAAATAAAATTCTGGCTGTAGCAAATGATTTCTGTTTTTTTTGCCTAATTGCCAGGTTCCTCTGGGACTGGCAATTACATGGGCATTTGCTTTCTTGCTGACTGAAGCCGGAGCTTACAGCTACAAAGGGTGTGATATAAATATACCTGCCTCAAATATGGTTTCAGAGCACTGCAGAAAGCATTTTTCAAGGATGAGGCATTGTCGGGTTGATACGTCTCAAGCATTGTTATCCTCTCCATGGTTTAGGTTTCCTTATCCACTACAATGGGGTACCCCTGTCTTCCATTGGAAAATGGCTCTTGTAATGTGTGTGGTTTCCTTAATCTCATCAGTAGATTCGGTGAGTTTCTTGTCTTTCTCTGTTTTTGTGGTTCCTGGGCTGTATTTTATCTTACTCAATATGTTGTTCACTTGATGTATATAGCATCTTCATAGCCATTTCTAACAATATTGTATTTATAAGAGTAAACGATAGATATAAAACCTTTTATCCTCTGTTTTTCTGTAAGGAATAGAATGTATATTGCAACTACTGCCAATTGAGTGCTTTTATTGAATTCAAAGAGGCTATTAAATAGTCAGTAACCGAATACATTGGAATAATAACTGAATACATAAAAATAACTACGTGATAACAGTGAAACATAAAATGCTCCTAAAAGCTAAGCTTTATTATGCAGTAACAGAAAACACTCCTAGAAATTAGGCTTTATGCAGCAACAGCACAACAGTAAAGATCTTCTCATTCCCTCCCTTAAACTGACAGCAGTATGCAGTTAGTTTATTTCAGAAAAATCAACCATTCCCATCTTTTTCCTGAGAGTCTGGAAAGTCTCGAGTTTTAAAGCCTTGGTCATTAAATCTGCAACCTGTTCTTTAGTTCCGCAGTGCACCAACTCGATTTCTCCATCTTGCACAAGATCTCTTAAAAAATGAAAACGCACTCTAATATGTTTGCTCCTACCATGCATTACTGGATTTTTGGAAAGTTTAATTGTTGAACTATTGTCACACATAATAATTGTGCTACTGTCTTGAGTATGCGTTAAGTTTCTCAAAACTCTTTTCATCCACATTGCTTGACAGGCACTGGCAATAGCAGCCACAAACTCTGCCTCTGTACTTGAGAGGGTAACAATTGGTTGTTTCTTGGACATCCATGACACTGCTCCTGAACTTAGCAAAAATACATAACCAGAAGTGCTTTTAGAATCATCCTCATCTCCTGCATAATCAGAATCTGTGAAAGCAAGCAGATTTTCCTCTCCCCCTTTTTTGTAGAATATCCCATAACTAGTAGTTCCTTTTAAATACCTCAAGATTCTTTTAGCAGCTTGTAAGTGCATCTCTGTTGGCTTTGACATGTAT
>Ga0214545_1008277_pt1 | contig 16740 bp, 10 predicted proteins | sample CNSS4metaG_FD_160064 | JGI IMG/M metagenome (GOLD analysis project Ga0214545, IMG submission 160064) | Root nodule microbial communities from cowpea collected in UCLA plant growth center, Los Angeles, California, USA - CNSS4 | ecosystem: Host-associated > Plants > Roots > Nodule | place: USA... | reverse complement strand
AGTTTAAAGCAGGTCGCTCTGATGGCTATGACTTTGGATTTCTTCATATCAAGGTCATAAATTTACAACTTTTGTTCTTGTTATCTGCTTTTACTTTTCAGCAATTTGCCTCCTATCTGTCCCAGAATCCCATTTTATATATGGGGAGTTTAGTACCATCTTTTTGCTGCAATGCAGAAATTAAGAAGTGTTAATTGTAATTCAATCTCTAGCTTAATGTAAAGGATTTGATGCATATTGTTTAGTGCTGCTGCTGCTCCTGCATAGACTAAAACTATCAAAAGATGATGATGAATCCAGGAAAATTTAACTGGAAATACAAATACTAAGCAATACAATATCATAGTTAAATGTTCAATCTTTTGCTACTGCTGCTTCATTTCTCATTATTCTTATACTGTTCTAGACTATTTTTACTTCTACCCTTTTGGATTATGTGATAAGACTTTGTGTGGTACTGTAGGCAATAGATGATGCTGGCCATGACAAGGCGAGCATCCTGAAGGTTAAAGCATTAGAAGCTGTTGATACTGCAGTGGGGCAGCTTGCAAGGCTTCTCTGGGAAGCAGAATCATCTGGAGAATATCAGTTTTACCTTTGTGTCACAGGAGATCACTCTACTCCAGTAGAATATGGTGATCATAGCTTTGAATCAGTTCCATTCGCCATGTGTAGGCTGAAAGACTTTGTTGGTGCTATTGGGGAATCAACTGTTCTCAAAACTTCTCTTGATCCATTTCCCATTCCCAGTGTCAAGTCTGGTGAAGACTTGCTTAATGATTTGGACACAAAGGAGGGATTACACAAATGTTGTGAAGCTTACAGTGGTGATTCAGTTTATGAGCTGAATGAAGTGGCTGCTGCAAGAGGGTGTCTGGGGCGATTCCCTGGGGGAGAAATGATGGGAATTATAAAGAAATTTATTAGCTTAGATGAGAAAACTGCTTAACCATGAAGTTAGGACTCTCATGTCACTTGTTACTTTTTTATTCTCTCACTGACATTTAGTGACTTAAGGATCTTTTACATCATGTAGAATAAGTTTTGTTTTTAAAAACAACAATGTAAACTCAGCATCAATAAAATTTTCTTTGTTGTTTTTGTTCATGCTAGAGACACGTGAACTCACGAAACCCTTGTGAGCCTCTCTACCTACCATGTGTGAAAGTAGGGGTGGCACAACGTGCCGGTCTGACTTGTTTTGGCTCGGTCCACTTGTGACCTGTTAAAAACGGATCGGGTCGGACTGGTCCGCCATCAATAAACAGGTTGGATATTGTAATCCGTCCTTTCTTAAGGTGAGCTGGCGGACTGGCCCGCGGGCTGACCTGTCTTTGTTTTTTAATTTTTTTAATTTTTTTTTAACTTTTTATAAATTTATGTTTATAAATCTATTATATATATATATATATAAATTTATTTATATAATATAAAAAAAGTATTATTTTGTAATTATTTGTAATTTTAAACATAACAAAAATTAAAAACAAATAAAAAAACAGGTTGGTGGGCTAGTTTGCGGGCTGACCTGTTTTGGCCCGCTAAACTAGCGGGTTAGGCAGGTCAGATTATAGAGGGTTGAAAATTTCAACCCAGCCCGTTCTTTTTCTGGCGGGTTGGCGGGCAGGCCTGATCCATTTTGACATCCCTATGTGAAAGGATCGATCAAGTTTGTCGTAAAAGTGTGCACTTCATAAATCATTCATTGGTTTACCGCCTTGAATGATGTTGACAATTATTTAGTTTGGTGATACGTAATTGTTTTAAGTGTTTGGTTCGAAATGTTTAGGTGATTTTAAATTTAATTGTACTAAAAAAAACACACTCACCAATTACTTAAAAGTCATGAAGATGTAAGTAATATGAATAAATGGATTAAATTAAAAAGAAAAACACAAATTCCAAAAGATATGCAAGAACAAATTACTTAGGAGAAGGAATATCAAGAGAAGATTTTGGTTTGGTATATAACTATGGTTAAACATAATTTTGTTTTTTTTTGGGATAAATGAAAACCATACAAAATAAAATAACAAAAACTTCTTTGAATTTGATTGAGATGTGTGTTAGAGTAACATCATCTATAACAATATATAAAGAGATTTCTTTTTTGTGTCCATATTTTAAAATACCAATTTTATCTTTAAAATATAATTATTTATTAACTTTTTGAAAATTGACCGTTATTTTTATAAGTTTTTTTTTAAAAATCGTCTATATTTGCTTCTTCTCTTTTTCTCTATTTATCAACGGTTATTCTCTCATCTTTACTGATATATTTCACTTTATTTTTAATAAATATAATTTTATTTTATATATTAACTTAAAAAAATTACATTATCATCATTTACTAAAATAATATAACGCATATTTAAAAAATGCGTACATACATGTGCGACAGCGCCTGTGTGTATGCTAATAACAAATATAAAAATGATTCCCTCTTTTGTGTCCACATTTCAAAATATCAATTTTACCCTCTAAAATATAATTATTTATTACATTTTTGAAAATTGACCGTTAATTTTACAAGTTTTTTTAAAAAATCGTCTATCTCTGTTTCTTTTTTTTTTCTCTATTTATCAACAATTATTCTCTCATATTTTCTGATATATTTTACTTTATTTTTAATAAATATAATTTTATTTTATATGTTAACTTAAAAAATCACATTATCATCATCTATTAATATAATATAACATATATTTAGAAAATGTGTACACACGCGGTGTGTTGTATGCTAGTTTTAATGTGTGATACAGTAAGATCAACATGATTTTATTTCCATTAAAGGTAATAAAGACAAAATAGTACAAACAAAAGGAATTTTAAAAAATTATATGAAAAGAAAAGAAAACGCACTTATTGTATGAAATAAAAGAGTTTATTAAATCTATATTTTATCAAGTTTGCACAGTAAATTACGTTGGTATTTTTTGAGATTTCGTTACATTTCTCTTTATATTTATTCTATTTACTCTCTTGGTTTGCTTTAAAATATATTAAATTGTTTAAAAGTGAAGTTGATTATTACATAGATGCAATCACTGACACTGGTTTTGCTCGTATTTCTTTTCCAAATGGGTTTTGCCAATATAGATTTTGAGTGGAAAACACAAGGAATGAAATTAAAGAGTGCATGGCTCACTTTTCATATTGGTATTTGTATTGTTGATTTGTCTATAATCTAATTAATTTTATAGCAAAATCCTAATATTAACTATATTATGATTTTATTTCAAATAATTTATATAAACATTTGTATTTCGTAAGAGAAAAACAAATATATTTATTGAGAATGGAATTATTTTAACAAATCTAATCAATAAATCATTTACTTGTTATTATTCTTAATTTATATAACTAAACAAATATTTATAAATAATTATTAACATATTCTCTTATCGTAATTTTAAATTCGGTGTGAACACTCTTAGTCAGTTATCCGAATCGAAGGTAATTCTCATTCGGATAATTCATCTTTTCTACAATTTTCTGAATCCATGAAAAACTAAAAAAAAAAATGAAAATTTGATCATTCCCCAAGCAAAGAGTATGTTTTTGTTTTGTCCACATTAATCTTTTGTTCATCTTTCTGTCGATTTTTATTAGTAGAAGAAAATATGTTCTACTATTGTTTGGTGGTTCAAGAAATAAGAAGTTCTTTATTTTTAAGTCTAATATCAAGTTAAAACTTTGGGACTTGTGTTTGAAATTAGATTATCGCGATAATTTTTTTTTTTATTATTATAATCCGGTCAATTTTATTTAGGTAGTTTTGTTGAAAAATGATTAATTATGTTTATATGCAATAAAAAAAATAATGGAAAGAGTATATATTATTAAACTACAAGAACAAAATTGCTATAAAAACAACAATAAATTATATTTTTTAAAATCATAACAACAATCATATTAATGTGAATCCATGTGAATATGATAAAAGAGAACAACAATGAGGTTACTACAAAAAAGTAATACAAACAACAATTTTAAGACAAGAAAAACATATTATTTTCATTAATGTTCAATTCACCGCAACAAAAAACTTTCACACCTTATTAGAGTTGTAAAGATTCTCTTAAAACTAACTAAGAACGAAGTTCATGTACCTTTGCACATTCAACAAATATGTGTTTTCTATTTTTAGCACGATAGATCAATTCCAATAGTTTTTTCTCTATTGTTGGTTTAACTGACAATTTTAGAAAGCAAACGAAGGTTAGGTGCTTATTCTTGAGCTGAAATTTCGCTCACCTAATGGTACATGTCATTACATGTATTACTTTGAGCCACTATATATACATGCACCTAACAATTATGAATAACATCTCATATTAAGAAGTGCTTGTTCAATTACCTTATACTTTTTCAAGTTCATAATTCAGAACAAGGAAACCAAAAAATGGACAAATCCCAAGACATGAGCCATCAAGCTGGTCAAGCTAGTGGACAAGCTAAGGTGAGTTTAGCACTTGTACCATGTCCCATGTGTTAAATATATTCATTTCCTTATATTTTTGAACAACATTCTCGATTATAGTGGCATAAAAAGGATTAATGTTGTTGATAATTTAGGAGAAGGCTAGTAACATGATGGATAGTGCAAGCAATGCTGCTCAATCTGCCAAAGAATCTTGCCAAGAGGTTAGAACATTTGGTTGATCAATTCAATTATGTTAACAGTTTATAACAAAGTATAATCAGAATCGGTCACTAGGACAACAAAGATTTTTATATTAATTAGAAAATGCTTTATTTGTCGATTTTAGACCCATCATAAATACAATCGACATATAAACTTTTTATGCCAGTTCAAGAATTGTTCCATAAGAAGTCCACGTTCTATGCCAATTTTGGATCTGTCATAAAAGGTCCACTTGGGACAAAAAAGTTTGTCATATCTATGATAAAAAGTTACATTCTATGTTGGTTTAATACCATGGAAAATCACACTTTCTATAGAAAATTATACTTTATTTAAAAATAAGGATGATGAAAAACAGGTTTGAGATAACCTTTATATGGATGCAATACAATTTACTTTATAAATAACTTATTTTCTTATTGAAACTACTTAAATGAAAGAAAAAAGCTTTTCCAAACATGATGCTAGATTATATAAAATAAACTCAAAATTATGGAGGATTTTGATGAAACTGTGTTATGGTGTGTAGGCTGGCCAACAAATGCAGGCAAAGGCACAAGGTGCTGCTGATGCTGCTAAAGACGCAGCTGGGGCTAACAAATGAATATAATGGAGATTTCTTCAAGCAACTATTTATATCCCAAACATTGGTTTTTGGTCTATATGCATATTTAGTTGCGTATGCTATATTTTGCTTCTAGCATTTTTTTCCCTTTTCAGATGGATAAATAAGATTGTTTATGTATCAACCACTTGAACGAAGGTCATATTTGTTTGTAGAATTATCATATTATAGTTTACAAACAACAATATATTAATGCAATTTATGTCCCATTTTCTTCTTCAAAATGTTGTTCTTGTGTAACTCTATTCCAATGCTTAGGTTTTATCTCAAATACATATAAGAAATTATTTATTTCCAAATAATTGATATTGAAGAATCAAAATATAATTAAGCCTTAGTTTAATTTTGTTTCCATTAACAACAATATATTAATAATTAATATAATTAAACATGTAATTAGTTTGTAATAATTATATATATATATATATATAAATTATCATTAATATAATTTTCAATTTACAAAATAACGAAATATTAAGAATAATTAATAAAAATTAAACATATATTTCGAACAAAATTAATAAAATTATTATTTTCATTTTAAATTTATAATTATTTTATTATATTAAAAGTAAATATATAATATTTTAATATGTAACTAATTAAAAAAAGTAATAAAATGTTATATTGGAAAAGAATAAATTATCCAGAAATCTGAAATATCTTAAATTTTGTTACATACAGTATTAACTTACTTGTTAATTATAAAGTGAATTAAAGAGAGCATAAGTCAACTTAGTAATGTTGGTAGAAAATAAACAAAATAAAAACGAGATTTTATAAGTTTTTTTTCATTTTATTTTTTTCCATTCTTTTTAATCAAATACTCTTAGGAGTACGCAATGAATTAATTAATACTTCAATTCTTGTCATGAATAAAAGCCTTTTTCTTTTACAGCTCATGACAAAAACTTGTAAATAATATAAATAAGTCGTCAAAATCAAAATATAATGATAGTTTATTAAGATATTTCATTTACTTTTAAAATTATAATATTTTCAATAATATGTAAGATCCTTTCAAGAATTCTAATATATAAAATGTTAAAATTCAAACAACGATATTTTAATTATAAAAGTCTCATAAAATTTGTATAAGTGATAGTAATTTTAAAAATTCTTCATTACACTTCATTTTTTATCTATTCTCACTTATTTTTTTTTTTCAATTATTCTGTTTCTGTAATATCAAAATGCCCCGTTATAAGCTGTATTAAGGTAAAGAAGAGTGTGAAATAAGATTAATTGATGAAACTTTTTCTACACTCAGACCATGTTTAAGAAAAGAACAGGGCAGAGTTTTTAAGGAGCATGGGTCAAGGTCCTCCCAAATTTTTCTAATTTTATTTTTAATTTTTTAAATTATTTATGACTAATATTTTTAAAATTATTTATACTTTTAAATTTTTTAAATTGTATGTATTTTTTAAATTAGATAGTATTATATTAAAAATTAATAAAAATTAAATTAAGTATTTTTTATTTTCTTTTATAAAGTACAATTATTTAATATTAATAAATAATAAAATATAAAATAAAATAAAATAATAAATTTTTATTAAAATAATTTTTATTTTTTCTTCTCATTACACCGACAGAGTTCTTAAGGAACATGCGGGATCACAAATTTAATAAAAAATTACAAATTTCTAAAATTAGTCAGAACTCAAGATATAAATAAACCTTAGTTTAATTTTAATTCGACTAACAATAATATATTAATGATTAATATAATTGAGCATGGTTTTTAATAATTAATGTTAATATATAATTTTAAATTTATAAAATAACAAGAGTGAAAATGAAAGCTATCTGAGAAATTCATCAGCAAGAAGCAAGTGGTACACACAGTAACAGTGAAAATATGGTTGGTTAAGGTGGTTTCGTTCTTTACCTGCTTGAACGAACAGATTACGTCAATGGAAAATATGAGAGTGCAAAAAGGATATTTAAACTTTATAATTTTTCATGTTTATTATTCACCCAAAAAATTTCGATTTTTCCATGGTTTAGTATTTATTAAAAGAAAATAATTAATTAATAGTTTTATATATTTTTCTGATTGCATTCCATATTAACAATTTACCTCTTCTAACTAGAACAATTTATTTTAATCCATAGTTTTTAAAAGTTTGTAATCAAATTCTTAAAAATTAATACTTCATGTAATAAAATTTTCAAATAATAAACTATTGGATCCTTTTTATCCATGCCCATATTTCTTTCTCTTATTAAAAGTTTCAAGAATAAAATTAAATATTTTTATTTAAAATTTACAATTTTACCTTTTTTTTAACTATTTTTCTCTTAAATAACAATATTTTGACCAACTTTTTTTACTTATTCTTATTTATTATTCTAATCAATAAATAATCTAATATTAATTAAAATAATAAATTAAAAATAGATAAAAAATGGAGCAAAATATGATTATATTTTCTGTCAGAGTTTGGAAACATAAACATAAATCTCAGTCAAACCCTAATTTGCTCAACTTAGTAAGAAACTGAAAATTTTTAATTGGTTGTTTCCGTTTTTTACTCCATGCCTAAGCTTATTCTGATTCTAACGACCATATTCACGTTACACTCTCTCCAATCATAATGTCAATCTCATCACCCAAACAAAGCTTCCTCGTACTCATCACAATTATCTTCTTCTTACTGGGCCCAGGTCCAGTCCCAGTCATCGCTCGGGATGCCCACGTCATCAATTTCCGGTCATCGAATCTTTACCCGGAATCCCTCGCATGGGATCCCATCATGCAGCACTTCCTCCTCGGATCCCTCCGACAACGGGTCATCACCGCCGTCTCGGACTCCGGCATCGTCGAAACCTACATCTCCGACACCGACCTTCCCGAAGGTGCCTCCATCCTGGGCCTCGCCGTCGATGCCCCGCGCAACCGCCTCCTCGCCGTCGTCCACTCGTACCCTCCCCTCCCTCCGTTCAACGCCCTCGCCGCCTACGACCTCCGGTCCCGCCGCCGCCTCTTCCTCAGTCCCCTCCCGTCCGAAGGCATGGACGCCGCCAACGATGTCGCTGTCGATTACAGTGGCAACGCCTTTGTCACCAACTCCGGTGGAAACTTCATCTGGAAGGTCACCGCCGACGGTTCCGCCTCGATCTTCTCCAGATCGCGGAAGTACTTGACGGAGACTAACAATCCAGTGGACGACGGATTGTTGGAGACTAACAATCCAGTGGACGACGGATTGTCACCTCATGATTACCTAGGGCTGAACGGAATCACTTACGTTAGCAAGGGTTACCTCTTAGTGGTGCAATCGAGCACCGGGAAGGTTTTCAAGGTGGACGCGGTAGACGGGACGGCGAGGAAGGTGTTGGTAAAGGAGGAGTTGATCGGCGCTGAAGACATCGCGGTGAGGAGCGACGGGGTGGCGGCAGTGGTGGCGCCGATGAAAGAGTTGTGGTTGTTGAAGAGCATGAATAGTTGGTCGGAGGGAGCGGTGTTCGACAAGGTGGAGGTGAATGTGCGGCGGTTTCCGACGTCGGTGGTGGTGGGAGATAAAGACAGGGTGTATGTGTTGTACGGACACGTGGATGAAGGGAAGATGGGGGATTCGGGAAGAGAGAGTTTTGCGATTGCTGAGTTGCGATGGAAGGGTGAAGACGAGAGTGTTTGGATCTTCGTGCTTGTTGGTTTGGGCTTCGTTTATTTTATCTTTTGGAAGTACCAGATGGCTCGCCTTGTCAAGAAGATGAACAAGGTCAATTGATTTTGTTAAACCATACATTTTCTTACTTTTATGTTATGTTTGGTTTTGATTTTGTTGTAATTTTTTTAATTGGATTCTTATATTAGATTAATAAATTCATTTGCAATATGAATCATTGTTAATTTTAATTGAGAATATATTTTGATTAAATTTATAAATTTATATATGTAATTGAATGATTTTTTTTTATAATAATTGAGAAATATATTTTGATTAATTAATTTTTTATTTAATAAATGCGATAAAAAAAATAAACATTGATTAGATATAACATATTTAAATGGAAATGCACTTTGATTAAATTTATTTTTGATTAATCTAAAAAGTTTTATTTTTAATTGAAAATATATTTTGATTAATAATGAAAATTTAAATTGATTAATTTTAAAATCTAAGAAAATAAGTAACTAAAGAATAATCAATAGATAATCAATAGTGTAACATCTCATTTTCATAGTTTTTATACTATTAAACAAAACATTTAAATTCCAATAATTCAGAAGCAGATGATGACGTAGGCCAGTATAATATACAGCCCATACATTATTAAAGGAATTACAAAACACTCGATCAGCTAAGTCAAACAAAAAGCTACAACTACTACTGAAACGTCTAATATACTCATCTCCTGTCCCGGAGGGGTGTATCCTCACCTACACCTATATCTGCTCACGCCATTCAATAAGGACGATCATTGCATAAATAAAAGACACAAGAAACAAAATTTATCACACAGACTCAGAATCATCCAATTAATCCCAACCATCACACTAAACACCATTTTAGACTCGATATCCGGATTATGTAAGTGGCATTGGAGCTCTTGGTGACTTGCACTTGAGACGGTTCCCAAACTCTGCAGAGTTTTAGGCACAAGGGGTATTACCCAACCACTCTCAAGGTAAATCCCATCACCTCTATGATGGATCGGATTCATAGACCAGGATCTCCTGCTACTCCCCCCGACGTAATCCATCATACTCTACTTGAGTCTTAATAGTTACTAGGAGCGTCAGGATGCCACCAATATGAGTCCTCATGCCCTTACATTTACTAAAACCATTACCTTAGAATTTCCCTTGAAATCCTAACTCCAACATATTCTCATTCATATCAAATTCACACTCAATTCCATCACACAGTCTGACATGCATAAGGATCACATATAAGATCAACCATTATCATCTTAAGGCAATCAATATAGCATCATGTAATCAAGACAGTGAGAAAACTAATTTCTACAGGGAATCTCGCTTAGGCTAGAGGGTCTTGCCTAAGCTAGAGAGTTTATCTCGCTTAGGCGAGTTGCTCTCGCCTGGACGAGACCTCATACAGTGGCAATTTAAGAATCCTGGGCGAACTCTCGCACAGGCTAAACTGGCTCGCCTAGACGAGAAGTTATCTCGCTCAGGCGACTCCAGCTCGCCTAGGCGAGATTTCGCGCAGTGACAGAGGTGATCTTCTGGTATTCTCGCTCAGGAGAGAGCGGCTCGCCTGGGCGAAACTACCAGGAAATCCTCTCTGTTCTTCACATGCAGGCTCGCTAAAAAATAATCCATCACCCAAATTCACACACAGACAGTCTTAAACACCAATTAAATACACAATCACACACTTCAATCACTCATGAACACATTTCGCATTAAATTTGGTTGAAAAGTCAGCTTCCCTTACATTAAATAATGAAGAATGCTTTGGGTGAGAGCAACTAAGAGAGGAGGGGTATAATTCTTTAATTTAACCTAGCAATTTCATCATTCAGACATGGATGAGTGAGGAACACTCGATTAGACCCAGAATAGTGACAAGATTTCTAGTTGAAATCTGGAATTGGACTTCAAAACGAAATTGGAGCTTACCTGGAGGAAGAAAGGCTAGGGATGGAGGTAGCTTGAGGATTTGTCGGGGTCACTTCTCCAGCATCTGATTCAGGAGCAAAAGAAATTTGGTTAAGTTTGAAGGTAGCTGTGTAAGGGATGATGGTGAAATAGAGAGTGAAGTGTTCAGTGTTAGAATGAGGGGAAGAAGGCGATTGAAATAAAAGAGTTATTACAAATATGCCTCTTATTTTGAATAAATTAGAATCAACTTATTTTTTTATAATAACTTTTATCTATTTTTAATTTTTCCTCTTTTATTTCTTTCGATCATTTATTATTTTAATATCTAATATTTCAATTAATTTGTTTATCTTAATCCGCTTTATTCTATTCGTTGAAAGAATGTGGCATACTTTCAAAATAAAAAATAAAAACAAATAAGCCTTTTTTTCTCCCAAAGACTGCAAATCGTGAAATCAAATGTATATTTAACAAAAGTTGAAATTACATATGATTACGAAATATCAAATCCCTTTATTTTATTTTTTTTAATTCTCTATCTGAGAACTATATCTACATTAACGTTACGTTTCTCTTTCCCTTAGAACTACATTAATGAAAATTATAAAGTTGAATGGATCGTGGTTGAGGATCTTATTAAACATTTATTCATTTATTATACTTCCATAATAAACAGCTGCAACACCAGTACCTCATGAGTTGGCAGTTGTAAGGAAAAAACATCAGCAGAATCACACAAACAAACTAGCAAGTGAAACAACACAGCACGTTTGTAGCTCCACTCTCAGATCATAACCCCCAAAGTTATTTAGGTAAAAACAGAGATTAAAGATAAACAACAAAACATAAAACCCAGAAGCATTTATATCTCCCTTGCTTCATCTTCATTTTCATCCTCACTCCAGCAGCATCTCAGAATTGACCTGGGAGACGCACTACCATCGCATAGAACAAATTTCTGGTACATAATTGCACCACCCACTCCAAGTTCTTCATTAGTCCTCTCTCCACAGTAATAACCACTGATGTCCAAGGGAAATTTGTCAAGCTTTTCACCATGCATGTCAATGTGCAGAGCAACAGAAAACTCTGCAGGACGGAAGCATGCTAAAACCCTATCCACAAGTTCGCACAGAGCCATGTCATCAAAGTCATAACCAACAGCTTCGAAACTAGCATAACTGAAACCATCTTCTGGGGTGACATGGATGGTGGATATTGCATTCCCTTCTATACCATTCATAGAATAACCACAAGGGTCAAATTCAAAGTCACATATATCAGACAGTGGAAGGATATTCCTAATTCCAGAATTCTCAGTCATCAAAGCTGCTGAAGATGTATTTTCTTTGAAAAATACAGAAGCACATTCCTTGTCTAAACCAGTCATACACATCTCAAGGCCATAGACCGATTCCAATGATTCTTTTGCCTGAGCACTTGCAGAGTAGATGTGCCATAACTGTGACTTTGAAGGGTCGCCCATTGCGTAAGCTTTGCTACCATTACCGAGCTTCCCGAAATAGCTATCAAGGACAGAGACTTCTTCTGAAAAGCTACGATGAGGATATGACTGCGCACGGGGAAAAATGAAACTTCCGCGGGTGTACCTTACAGATTTCACAGAAAGGTCAATGGAATCAGCTAACTTGAGAATTGAAGGAATGGACAGAAGCAATTTGGTAGTGCCACAAGTTTTGATGATAAGTTTATAAGGATAGATAAACAGGCTTGACTCCGACAGAACATAAGAGTCAAGACAATCGTTTGAAAGCGATGAAACAATAGTGCACTCCGCTGGGTTCAGAAACTCATCCAATTGGTCCCTGGACAATGCTCGCAGACCTGATCCTCCAGCAAGAACGCCATCTTCAGAAAATGATATCTCAAGCCTTTTTTCATAACCTTCAAAACCAATGGCTGAGGCTGCCATCTTGGCTAGAAAAGAAAGGAAAGTTTTGCTGCGTAGGTAGAGAACAAAAACACAAGGGAGAGAAAAAGAAAAAGAAAACGAAAACGAAAACGAAGAGCAGACAAAATGAAGACGGGGTTTATGTCACACAACAAAGCCAAAGTCAGGATGGCTTGCGGATGCACTGCAATAGACAAAAGTTCGATTGTCAAACATAATGTTGGATACTAAATGTCTGAATCAAGCAAAAAGAAAAAACTAAATGTCTGAATCTAATCATCAGAAAACAAATAGAATAAATATTTACGTTGGAGTAAGCAGCGGATCTGAATTTCTTGATTCCACCGTGTGGGCGAACGTCTTCAATGATGTAGCCGAGGGGAGTTTCGTACAAAAAGGATTTACTACTAGACGACTTCTTCTTGCCACCTTTGGACTCCATCAGATCATTCAGACCTTTCTGACAAAAGAAGAAAACAAAATCAATGGCAGAATGCTAGCAACACCTGTGCAAACATGAATTCTAGAATATTTTATGGTGTGAGAAGAACATGAACATATAAAAAACGAAGGAAAAACTGCAATCTTGAACAAATTCACCATGAACGTGGCGTAACCTTTCATCGAGTTCAGCACATAAATACAAAATGATAATATGAATTCCATAATCAGTTTATACAACCGCAATCAATAGGGGTAAAAGACGTATGCTATCATGCGTAGGCTGTGTGTGTTAAAAAGTCAAGAAAATTGTTCCCTGCAATGCAGACAACAGGGTCACTCTTCCAAGGATAAAGTATAATTTTATCCTAAAATTCGTTTCTAAACTGTTCCTGTAAAAATTTAAGATGCTTTTGATCTCTATATCGTTGATGAAAAATATGTGTAATCTGAGATAAGAAAAAAGATACAGAGATTAAATCTTCCGAGATATTCTTTTAGGTACAAAAAGATAATTAATCTTTTTTATTCAAAAACAGAAGAACATTGATGATCATTCTGAAAAGGTTATAATCTGGAGAGAAAAAAATAAAAATAAATCATGCACAATATTAAAAACCAGAGACCCAAAAATGTTCCTTCCAGTCCCCATAAACTCTGACATAATTGAAGAACATGACCAAAAACACACATTCAGATTAAAAAAAAAAAGGTACCTGACATTTATAGCCGGGAAAAAAAGTTTGGATACAATAACACAACACTAAGAACCGAAAAAAAAAAACTGAATACTCTCTTTCAATTCACTATTTCATATGAAAATGGAACCATATTCAAGTGCATGAAACATAAACAAGAATCTTAAAACAGTATACAAAAAATAAATAAAAATTGATACTTACAGGTATATATACAATGGAGGCTAGTGAAGTTGTCTGATATCCCCCTCCCAAAATTGCACTTCGAATCAAAATTAATCTGAATGAAATGCTCTAACAACAATTTAAGGAAGGGCGAAATCGGAGAAGAGAAGGGTTTTGATTAGTTGTTATAATCAAAATCGTATGGGTTGTAATGAAGAGAAGAGATGAAACTTATATAGGAGCCGAGATGAATGGAAATTACGATAGTACCCCTCAATTTTCTATCTCAGTAAACGTGCTAAACAAACAAATACTATGTTTAATTTTATCTTTGGATTAATTATAGAATACATGGATTGCTTTTCAAAGGTGGTGTTTATTTTAAATTTCTATAAATTTACAATATAATATACTCTGTCATACAATTTTATTCTTTCCTTTCAAGCATATAATTCAACCAGTATTTTATGGTCGATACAGATTAAAATTATAATATATAGATTACTCTTGTCTTAAAGTATTTAAAATGATAAGTTCATAAAGTTAAATTAAACCGTTTAGATTGCACTAAAAATATAAAATAAAATAAGATATATGTTTGTTATATATATAAATGATTTTATCTTAAAGTATTTAAAATGATAAGATAATTAAGTTAAACTAAACCATTTTAAAAATATAAAATAAATATATATATATATATATATATATATATATATATATATATATATATACTACTCGGATAACTGTAGTAATTCTAGAGTTAATATGTGCAACAAACCCCGACTTCTAGAAGGATGCATTTATTAGATAAAAGGTCGATGCAGACTCTACCTATTGCTTTGATGATTCATGATAACTCGTCGGATCGCACGGTCTTTGTGCCGGCAACACATCATATATATATATATATATATATATATATATATATATATATATATATATGTGTGTGTGTTATATATATATATATATATGTGTGTGTGTGTGTTAAAACTATTTTAAATATATTGGCTTATCACAAACGAGAATCCATAATAAAGTTCAGGAATCACTAAATTGATCTTCAAAGATTATGCAAATTTATGTTGGATTTATTTAAAATTATATGCTAATTTTGTGGTTTTACATCAAGGAGTTGATTCCAAATTTAAAACTTATTTTAGTGAGTTTATATGGTTGTTTAACATCTTCAATTTGACACCATAAATGTCTCTGTTGGCAGCTTCAATCAAAACCATGCATATTTAAACATGTGATAACTTGATAAATAATTGTTCCGGTCTAGGAATGATGGCCAAACCAGAACAATAATTCTCTCTCTCACTCCTGAATTCACCCCCCTTTTTTTCCTTAATTCCCTTATGTATATATAGAGTCCTTCAGTTTTTATACTGCTATTTTAATGTCAGATCTTTAGCTAACCAACCTACCCACTTCTCCATTATTCTCTCCTGCAATCTCGCATGTGGGTGGTTATTCCTAAAATCCAGTGATATTTGCTCGTCACCTCGGCCACCTCGGCCCAAGTGCTCGTTACCTCGACCACCTCAGCCTATGACTAAAACTCTTGTTTTATGATAAATATTTATCAAGTCAAATCTTGATGAGCATGTTGAGGTCGGTCATTCCCTGGACGATACATAGTCCTCCAACCTTGAGTCCTCAACTTGTTAGGATGAAAGGTTGTCATAAACCGTCCACATATTCTAGTATAGCACAAGTAAATATATATAACATGATAAAGCTAAAGTCGGTCCGGAGGAGACCTCGACATAAAATAAGTAAAATGGTCAAGTTGAGGTCGGCCTAAGGGAGACCTCACCATATGAGGTCGGCCCGAGGGAGACCTCAATATAAGATAAGTAAAACAATCAAGCTGAGGTCGGCCTGAGGGAGACCTCAACATATGAGGTCGGCCCGAGAGAGACCTCAACATAAGATAAGTAAAATGATTAAGTTGAGGCCAGCCTGAAAGAGACCTCAAAAGAACACAAGTAAGATGATCAACTTGAGGTCGACCCAAGGGAGACCTCAAGATAGAAATGATTAAGCTGAGGTCGGCCTGAGGGAGACCTCAGCATAAGAAGTAATATATAAATTGATTTGGCTGAGGTCGACCTTAGGGAGACCTCAACATAACACAAGGAAGATTATCAACCTAAGGTCGGCTCAAGGAAGACATCGACATAAAAATGATTAAGCTAAAGTTGGCCTTAGGGAGACCTCAACATAAGACAAGTAATATATAAAATGATCTAGCTGAGGTCGGCCTTAGGGAGACCTCAACATAACATAAGTAAGATAAAATAATTGAGTTCTCAGCGTACTGACACAAGTAAGATAAAATGATTAAGTTGAGTCCTCAGCGTACTGAGGTATTTTCAAGCTCGTAGCGAGGTCGAATCAAGTTGAATCCTCAACGTACTAAGGTATTCTCTCGCTTGTAGCGAGGTCGGATCCGAGTTGAGTCCTCAACGTACTGAGGTATTCTCTCGCTCGTAGCGAGGTCGGATCAAGTCGAGTCCTCAGCGTACTGAGGTATTCTCTCGCTCGTAGCGAGGTCAGATCTGAGTTGAGTCTTCAGCGTACTGAGGTATTCTCTCGCTCGTGGCGAGGTTGGTCAGGTCGGCCAGCTCTCAGCGTACTATATATATATATATATATATATAT
>Ga0214545_1008276_pt1 | contig 16740 bp, 7 predicted proteins | sample CNSS4metaG_FD_160064 | JGI IMG/M metagenome (GOLD analysis project Ga0214545, IMG submission 160064) | Root nodule microbial communities from cowpea collected in UCLA plant growth center, Los Angeles, California, USA - CNSS4 | ecosystem: Host-associated > Plants > Roots > Nodule | place: USA... | reverse complement strand
GGAGAGGACCAAATTGAATCTTTTTAGAAAATTGGGGTACCAAATTGAACATTCCTAAAGTTCGGGTACCAAATTGAACTTTCCGAAAAAGTTTGGGTACCAAATATGTATTTATACCAAAAAATTAAAAAGAAAAAAAAAACTGAAGGGCCAACCTGACCCGTTACTCTGTCCTGTACGGAATGGGTTATAATTATTGGTCTGTTTCTGTTTGACCAGTCAGTCCCGTCTGGCCTATTTTTGATGGACCATGGACGGGCCTAACCAAAACAAGCCAAGCTAACTCATATTACCAGCCCTAGACGAAAATGGACCAATATATTTTTAAAACTAATTTTTTATAATATTTTTCAACTCTAAAATGTCAATTATGTTAAATTGAGTACAAAAGAAAAATAATATATATATATATATATATATATATATATATATATATATATATATATTGTAATATACCTAGGCGGACCAAGGCAACTACACGGCCAAGACTACCTAGACATAGCCCCACAAATAAAATTAACCAGTCAAGTAGAACCATATAATGGCCCAGGCCGCCTACTGCAAAAGACAATACATAATAAGCCGATAACCCCAAACTTAGAATGTCGTAAACAAGGGTCCCTAGTACCAACAAGTGCAAACACAGGGCTTGGGCCAAGCCCAGGCCCATCTAGGATCCAAATATTGGCTCAGCTCATAAAGATGGCAAGACATAATTAATAACTCTATAAATACGCGTGGACCCCAGCAATTAAGAGGTATGCTTTCATTAATTCCCTAATATGAGATTTGACTTCTGAAGAACTTTTTGCTAACTTGTGTTGGAGCCCTCTACGTAGGTAACCCCCTAAGAGTCCAGATCGGCTACATTAGGAGATAACATGTACAAGCCAAGAAGGAGCCAGCTCGAAGGGTCAAGGATTGAGGTAAGGCATTATTTATGTTCCCTAATACTTTTATTTGTTCTCCGCAATAATATATATATATATATATATATATATATATATATATATATATATATTAAACTATTTATATAAAAAAATTATTAGTTTAAATGAAATTTTTGGAAATATAAGATTTGATTAACATTAATTAATAAATTAATAATAGTTATAAGAGTTACACGAATGTAATTTGATCTTTCTCGTCTCTTTCTCTTTCTTTATGTGTGTATATGCGTCTGTATTTGTGCATGTGTGATATTCATTGTCATATTAAAATAAAAATATCTAAGTTTTTTTACAATTTTGTAATACAAAGTACTACAACTGAAAAAATAGACAAATGCGCAACAAAGTAAGATTGAATTATGTGTTTAAAATAATTGAAGCTTTTTGCATATTAGCATCCAATACAAGTGGTTAGACAAACACAAGTGCAAAATTGTGTTTTTAACTCGTCTTATATGTCTCGGTTGTCCAAGAACTGAAGCATATAATGGCGCAATGACATTTTTGCAATTTCTCAAATTAATATGTCTTGGTTCACTATTCATCCGAAGCCAAAAAAGCGTTTTATGCTTCGGTTCGCAAAAAATCGTTGCCAAAAGGCCTAATATGCTTCAATTTCAAAGACTCAAAGCCAAAAACTTGGCTAATATTTCAAAAATGTCACTAGGCATTTGATGTTTGGCCTCGGGTGTCAGGGAAACCGGTGCCAAAAACCTTTTATGTCTCGGTTAAAAATAGAACTGAGGCCATATCCTTTAATTAGGGTTCAAAATTGCGAACTCATTTCATTATTCTTCTTCCCCGCGCCTACAACCTTCATTTTTTCTTCTCTCTCTCTCTCTCTCAAACGATGAACCACCACAATGCCACCACCTTGCAAACGCCTCTACGGCCACTACTTTGGCGAGTCTCTACAGCGCCTTCTTCCCCATTTCCAGCCATTGTCGCACTGCCATTTCTCGCAAGGGGTAAGTTGAAAACGCGTTCCCTTTTTTTTTCATTTTGTATACTCTTTTTTACAATTTGAGTTATTGTTATTGTTTGGTGTTTTTTCAAATGGAGAAATGGCAAAACTATGATAGGTGAGTTATCCAGCGTATAGGAGGTACCTATTTAGGGGCTAAGAGGTTTTCCCAGTGATTGGAACACTGTGGAAAGGGCCTGCAGTGCAGCCTAACCAGAAATTTTGCAACTACTATTGTGGCGCCTAGCGGTGGCGTAGGACCCGCCAAGCAATAACTACAAGAACAGTGGGGTCTGGAGCGAGCGGCGCCTGGTAGTGAGGGAGGTCCCGCCAAGCGAAGTCTGCAAGATCAGGGGCATTAGGGCACTTGGCGCCTGGCGGTATGCGTCTCCCGCCAGGCGATCTGAAAGCCTATTGCGCCTGGTGACTTGTGTGTTGTGCTAGGCGATACTGTGAGGCAAAAGTGCTTTGCTTGTTTTGGTGGTGCGTGATCTACAAGGCTTTGGTGATACTACAAAGGTTGGCTTATTGGTGTTCTTTGAGTTGTGGCTCGGAACGTATCCCTTGATTTGTAGCTCGGGATAAAGGTTAAACACGTGGCATTCCTTGAGTTGTGGCTCAGAATGGCATCTCTTGAGTTGTGGCTCGAGATGACGGATAAACATGAGGAACTCTTGATATGTGGCTTGGGTTGGCGAGTGTTACCGGTGTGAGTGTGCACGTTGTGGCGTGTACGGATGGGTCTAGTTAGATTGCCCTCCTCAGTATTAAGCTGACGAGTTTGGTAGTCTTGGGACGTTACGAATGTTATTCATATTGGAAACTCCACCTGGCGTTACTGTGTGTGATCCGTAGCAAGGTTTCCCGCACGTGCTTTACTAGTTGTGGCTGGTAGGTGTGGCAAGAAGATATCTTGAGGTACTCATCAGAAGACGTAGAACACGGTTGTCATGGTGGTGGCCATGTGTGTGAAAAGGATATGGGTTCCTTTCGTGTGATTGAAAATATATGATTTATATGTATATGTTTTATTCTATTAGCTCACCCTATCTGCTTGTGTTTGGCGATGATCTTGTACGCGGTACACGGGAGTAGATGATGTTACAGATGGATTTTGTGAGGCATAGAGCCGGAGCGGGGGTTAGCTTGGGAGAATTTATTTATAGTTTTAATTATGTTTTTGAATTAGTTGTAAACTTTCAATTTATCAGACCTGGATATTTTCATTGAGTTTTTATATAATATTGGACTTGAGGTATTTCATAATGAGGTAATAAAGTTTTAATTTTCCCGCGTTTTGAGAAATGAAATGTTATTAAATGTAGTTTATTTATTATTATTTTTTTATTATTTAAATCCATAATATTCAGTCGGAATGTTACAAAAATTACCTGCCAATTAAAATTCTTAGAAAAAAATGACAGAAAAAAAGTTTTTTCTTGCAAATTTCTTCAACAATGACTAATTTTGTAACTGTTGTTGAAACCTGTGATTTTGTTGTTAGGTATTAGTTTCAAACACATAAGTTGAATGTTTCCAGTATTTAAATCATGCTCGTAATAATTGGATTACATATTCTATATTTGCTACTCATTTAGGCATTTTAAAACACTTGTTGAATTCCATTATTTCACTTAGACATTTTCACAAACACTTTCTTGTTTCACAATGTTTTGCATTATTTTGCTTCGCTCCAAAGCTTAGCACATGTTCTATATCATATGTTTTCATGTTCCATACATCCATTTCTAAACATTATAATTGATTTTAGCGTGTTAAACATTGAGTTTTGCAAAATTTCAGACTAGCTTTGCTATTAGATTTAGCATTCATTCATTATTTTAGCTACATTTTAGGATTGTTTTTAAGTAGTTTTATGTTTGATTTAATCTTTCTCCATCAAAAAGCAGTTCACACAAATATCATTCACTCATAATATTAATTGATATCTTAGATCACTTCCTACTACATTAGGGGGGAAATAGAGTTTTTGCATGAACTAACTAAAATGTGTTCTTTTGACCAACCACCACCAACACCTAACTTTATAAATGAACCACTACTTTCCTTCAAACAAGCTAGAGGAAGCAGAACTCTCACAAATTGAATACAACATCCAACCATTTCACTCATGGTTTTTAATTGTGTATTGAAAGTTTCAACTACCTTCATGGTCAAAGAAGTAGGGAATCTTTACTATACATGGCCAAGATTCTTTGTGAGGAATCTCTACATGCATGCACCATGGGTAGTGAACATGCATAGTGAAATTCGATTTTAAAAAACAGAAGTACTTGTGTCATTTTACAGGAGTTGACTTTCCTTCCTTCTCTCCTCACCCTACAGAGGAACTCTCCTCACTCTCCTCCATCTCTCAAATTCACTATGGCAAACTAAAATCATTTGAAACAAATGCAAAAGTAACTCGTTCTTCTATCCCCTTAAATAATGTTTCTCTCAAAACAAATATAGACTAAATGAGATGTAAAAAAGTGAAAGATTTGTAGTTATTGTATGTAAATAACATATTTGTCTTCATGAAGTGTTTTAAAATATATTTTTATCTTTTAATTTTCCTTTTTTTCTTTTATTATTATTTTCACATAATAATTTTAAATTTATAATTATTTTTTAAGAAGTAATTAATTTTCATTTTCTCAACTAATACTTGTCTAAAAAATTACATTTAAATATATATATAATTTTAACTTTAAAATAAATAACTTATGAATACTTATTAATTGAGTCGCATTAATTTTGTAGACCAATATGACACTTTTCATTTAGTTTGATCGCAAATAATAGGGCATAAAAAGAGTTGTATTCATAAGGTATGTAGAGGTAATGGTAATGATTGTTTTAGGAAGAAGAATTTTGGTCCTCCTATGAAAAGTAGAAAATGAATTTAATAGAATTAATGAATGAGGCAGGAATAAAGACTTTTTGGCTCACCTGGCATGTGCCCGAGTTCACTGGGCTTTAATTTTGGGCATGTCATTCGTCTAATCAATCAATCAAACTAAAGTGACCTTTGGGATGGAAGCGATCTTGGGCGGTTAAGGGTGGCCCATTAGTTTTCATTTCTACACATTTTGTCGCCCAGTGCAAAATAACTCAATTTCAAATTTTGAAATAAAAAGAATAATTTCCTTTTAAGAAGGTGATAAGAAAACAATTTCCCCGAACCAAGCTTAATCATACACGTACTAAAATAACCTATTATGGAAAATGTTGATCAGTACGCGTGCTCAGTTTTGCATGACAAAGGGAAACATTTGGTATCTTTTCCATGCCAATGTGTTTGCCTATTCTTTAGTTCTCTAGTCCCTCCTCTCCCAACTCTTCACTTCACCTATTTTCTCTCCCCGTCTATTTCTACCACCAAATTCTACTTCATACACACTTTAATCAGGGACACGGCTCAAGAGTTTATTTTAAAATTAAGTTTTTATTTCAAATTTATTTTTCTTATTTATTAAATTATCATAATTAATTTTATTTAATTTTTAATTTTTAATAAATAATAAAGTTAATTTTTTTAATTTTTTTAAGAGACATTGTTATCCACCTGTATTTCTTAATTTTTTTATTTATTTTTATAAATTTATTCGTAGTCTCTTTTGTGATATAATTAAAGTCTTAATTTTTTTATTCTTTTGAAATTTTGAATACTCTGATTCAAGTGTTCTAGTTTATATATCTATATATTTTTATCTGAAATAAAAAATTATAATATATAAAATACTAAAATACGTATATAAAACGAAAGAGTTAAAACAATCAAATTCTGGTTCTCAAGAAAGTAAACTAGTAGACTTGTAGTAGTATCTTGAAGTTTCAAGTCTCTTTTTTCTTCTCAAGTTTCAATTTTTTCACAAATCTTAGGGTTTATTTTAAGATTAATCATTAATAAAAATAATTAAAAAAATTGTTCTTCTTAACTCAATAGTAAGTCTTTTTTCCATTAACTTAAATTGTCTTTCTATAGAAAACTCAACTTTGAATTTATTCAAATTAATCTATTATCTACCAAAAAAACAATAACCTAAACTAATTAATACTTTTGTAGAAAAATTACAATTCTCCGACAAGGTATATGTAAAAAAAAACACTCGAAACTCATAAATCGAAAAGTACCAAAAAATAAAATTGGGAAAAATAAACGTATTTCTAATTCTGATACAAATCCAAAATAGAATAAAAACAACAATATCACAAATAAAAAGAAAAAACATACTAACTAGAAAGGAAGATGAAAAAAATAGGTACACATGCACAATATGAGATTCAATAATCTACCAACACCCTAAAAATGTACTATTAGAAAAGAAAAAATTAAGGAGAGACGAGAGAAGTCACAAAAAAATAAAAAGATAAAAGAAGAAAATAGGATCCACATTGATTATAAGAGAATAAATATAACTAATCAGTCTCTTTTCCATAAACAAAATAATAATTTACTAAATAAAAGTTTTAACTTAATAATTATCATTTTTAATACCAATAAAAACTAATAATAATTTAATTAAATTTTATTTTCAAACATAAACTTATAATTAATTTAATAAATCTATATTAATAATAAAATATTATTTAAGTTGTTTTTCTTAAACATAATTTTATAATTAATTTAATAAATATATATCACTATAAAAATAACTTTTTTTAAACATAATTTTATAATTAATTTAATAAAAAAATATTAGTAATAAAAGAAATTAAAATTTTCTTTGACTAGATACGTAAAGCAAATGTTTTAATTAGTTTATCCTATGTACAACCATGCTCAGTATCAAATTCAAAGCTCCCAACACCATAACTGTTACCTTCTTATTCTTTCCTTACTAAAGTTTCAATGCTCATATATATATATATATATATATATATATATATATATATATATATATATATTAACTTTAAGTTATACTAATTTTGTTTTTAAAAATACAATTATTATTATATAAAATATATCATAATTTATAATATCAAAATGAATTTAAATTCGTCAGTCAATCAATTCACCACAAATTCAAGTCAAATTATATTATAAAAATAAAAAAAATTTAAATATAAATTACCCTTTAAATCAAAACTCAATTAATTTGCAGGTTAAATTAAGGTTTAAATATACATTTGGTTTCTATTTTTATTGTTTTTATTCAATTTGGTCCTCATTTTTGTTTTGTGTTCAATTAAGTCCTTATTTTCGTCAAGTTTTGGTCTATTTGGTCCTTTTCACGATCGGTGTTTAAATAGTTAATGTTTTTGAACAGTACATGTCACGTGTGAACTCCTGATTTTTTTTAATTTTTTTATTAAATTTCTTTAAATTTTTTTAATTTTTTTTTAAAATTAAATTTTTTTAATTTCAAAAAAATTGTCCACGTGTCAAGTCATAATCGTGTCACGTGTCAATGCTAGTGTCACGTGTCAGTTTGTGGTTGTGTTACTTTTTTTTGTTCAATTTAGTCCCTATATTTGTTATTTTTGTTCAATTTAGTCCAAATTTTTGTTAAAATAAATCAATTTTGTCCATTTCAAATTGACACCAAATTAATATCTTTTATACAAATTATATTAATATTTTTTTTCTAACTTGACATTTTCATTAATTATTGTTTAAATTTAATTATATATTATTAAATTTAATTATAAATTGAATAAATTATTATAAGAATATAATTATTAATTTTTTTCTAATATTTATATTCTAAAATACTTTTAAAATTGATATTTAAAAATATTTTAAATATTCAAAGTATTTTAGAAAATAAACTAATATTTGTAAAATTAAAATTAAAATATAAAATATCTTAGATTTTAATATCCAAAATTCAATAAAAATATTAAATATTTTAGATTTAAATATAAATTTTACAAATGTTAATATATATTTTTAAAATTTTAATAATTATATTTTAATAATAATTAAATAATTATATTATATTTAACAATTGAATCTAAGAATTATATTCAATTTATAAGTAAATGTAATAATTTATAATTGAATTTCAAAAATAACTAATAATAATGTCAATTTTAAAAGTTATGTTGTTTTATTTTAACATAAATTGGGACTAAATTAAATAAAAATAATGAATATTGAGACTAAATTGAACAAAAAGAAATAATACAATCATAAAGTGACACGTGGCACTGACATTGACATGTGGCACAGTTGTGACTTGACACGTGGACAATTTTTTTGAAATTTTTTTTTTCAGAATTTAAAAAAAAAAAACAAGAGCTGACACGTGACATGTAGTGTTCAAAAACATTAACTATTTAAACATTATTAGTTAGAAGGACCAAATTGACCAAAATTTGGCGAAAAATAAGGACCTAATTGAACACAAAACGAAAATGATAACCAAATTAAATAAAAATAATAAAAATAAGGACCAAATGTATATTTAAGCCTCAAATTAGTTCAAGTAGTTTGAAAGTGTTGACTCATAATCTACTAACAACAACTTTCATTTATTTTTTTTTACCATTTTTTCATAATTCTTTTATGATGATTATTTATTCTGACTTTATAGATTAATAATTTGATATATATATTTTTTTTAAATAGAACGTTGTTCATATTATTTAAATAGTTCAAGTGTTTAATTATTTAATTGTTAGTAGATTAACATCTTAATTATATTTTATGAAATATGAGAATATTTAACTATAGTGATATAAAAAAAATTGAATTAATCCACGTACTATAATATTAAAAATAAATATATAAAATGTATTAAAAGAATAAAACATGTTTAAGTGACTTAATTCGTAAATTCATAAAAAATCCAACTCGATTACACAATTTCTTTCTGATTTACAAAAAAAGTAAACTAAGGTAAACTAATCCAACCTTGACTCGACCTGAAATGATGAACTTGTGTGAACGAAGTTAAACAGCTTGCATAATTTTACCAATTCTAAATCTAGAACTAAAGACATCGAAAGAAAATGACTCATCTGACTAAGCGATTTTGAGAGTGAATAGCAGAAGGAAGTAAATGAGTAATGATATTCCATTGGGTGAAGGGAGATGTTGTTGAAGAGAAAGGACAAGTATAATTCTTGAAAGGCGAATTCTCAGGCATCCATAAAGCTTAACTTTCTCTTCTTGTTCCCTAATTTAAATCAATGCATTTTTGAGACATGTGCAAAACTAAAAGGTTTTGAGTATGCATTTACCGCTTTCTCTTTAATTCACACTAAAAGTTGACGTCAATCATTTTCCTTTTCTTATTTAAAACAATAGTAAAAACTCTGTGCATCTTGCTTAATTTATTTTAACCATTTTACACAACACACACATTTATCTTATATATCAAGTAAATAAGTATACCCTAAAACCTCTCACCTTTATATCAGGAAAATGAAACCTCATCAGTTTAAGTAATTTTTTCATTAAATAAATTAAGTCTGCAGTTTTAACAAGTCTTTCACCAATTTACTTACTTTAAATTTATATCCCCAAATGTTTAATTCTATTGATATTAGTGTATATAATTCTCAAGATAATATCGAATGATTAAATTTGTATTATATAAAAAAACTTAACTGGAATATTATTCGAGTTAAATTTTTTTGGAAATGTTTAAAATAAATATTATAATAATAAATAAATTTGATTATTTATCATTGAATGATAGTAGCTTTTTATGTTATTGGTGTGTATTATGGTTAGATTAAATGTTATTAAACAGTTTTATTACTTGTGAAATAAGTGTAGAATTTATACTCATTTCAGTCCCGATGTCCTACTTGTACTTAAATCATCGTATAATTAACTAACGTATGTACGGCCATATTAATGTTAACCACTCAAGGTTGGCATGACATTCAGAAAAATTCGTTAGCCACAAAATAAATCACAAAATTTAATAATAAACATAAAGTAAAAGCTACACTGAAAGTGCATCTCTATCTTTGTTTCTTCTTTTGTTTTTTATCCAATGTTTACTGATATGAAATTTGCTGACACATTAGGGAATCATCCCATAAAATGTACTGTATAAAAAATCACTATATAAGATATACTATCATGATTCACAATTTCAGGTAGAGAAATATTAATAATATTTTTTCTTTTTAGTTTTGACATGACAACTAGTCTACCAGAACAATCTCAAGTTAAAACCAAGTGATTTGTTCTCTTTCTAACACCAATGTTTCATTTCAAATTCATATGTATATGCTTATGAATTATATACTATTTAAAATTTGATAATTCTGTTACCATATGAAAATACATCTTGATAGAGTAAAAACAAGAAAATGCTTATAAATTATTAGTAACCTCAATTCTTAAATGGTATGATTATATCCTTGATACATGTTACCCAAAAAATTTATGACAGAAAGCAAGTGCAGAACTAATTAGTTTCTGCTACCTATATGAATCGAAGGTATCACCTAATTAGTAACTAAACTCAAATGAGGTAGTGATGAAGGAGATAAAAGTTTAAATTTTTTTTCTTTTTTATCTTCCGAAGTGATTTCTAAGGAAAATGTGTGACGAACTTTTCAAAACGAACAGTATCTGGGAAGAGGAGTAATTGACTCTAACGTCATCCTGAAATCGGAACATAAACGTAGGAGATTAACGAGAATGTTTACTGTGATGAAGATGAAAGGAGAGAATATTCACATGGGTGAGCGTGAGAGAAGGGGGCGAAGAAAATGCCCCGTTATATCCGCAGCATGCACACTAGTTGTCTAAAAAGGTTCCATGTACCCTTATCACATGGCGTTGAACAGAAGAATCTCCATCCCAGTACCACTTACACTTGATACTCATCATAATCATAATGTTGTAATGAAGAGAGGACATGGAAATGCAATCACGGAAGCATCACAAATAATAAATATATTCTTTTTTTTCATAATTTTGAGAACCAAACCAAAGTCAACAATATTAGCAGGGAAAGTAGCAGTACACTTTGAACAAAATGTCATATCCCTCTTCCGTTTGTTCTCATTAATAAGGCTTTTAACTTATGATGAAAAAAGTGAAGCACACCGGGATACGAGGTAATCTGTCTTCTCTTTATGCCCATTTCAATGCCATGCCATTATTAGGCCATATACACACACCCATTATAAATACATAATTCAACATCATAGGTAACCCCATTACATTTTAGTGAACCTTCGTATTTTCCCAACCTCTTTTTCAGATCATCGCTTCTCCACTTCTCATGCAACTGCAAATTTATATATGTAGTAATATCTGACTCACTAGTACATAGGAAGAGGGACTTCATGCTCCAAAAGGTAGCTTCCAACTAGTGCTATATGTGTTTTTATTCTTCGATCATCAAACTAATTACTTTTCTTTTTCACCCTATTTTTACTTTTTTTTTATCCGAGATGAAAGTAATTAGATGTAAACATTTTTTTTTCACAAAAATTTAAATATTGATTTCTCATTATTAATACCGTTTGAATAAAGATAAACTAGCTAATTGGTAAGAGGAAAAAAGACCAATTTTTAGCAACCAATTTCTCACTATTTATTATGATAGTTGATTTCGAATGCTACGTGGGGCCATTTCGAGTATATTTATTAGTTAGGTTTCTTATCAGAAGAAAAGGAAAATATAGTGCAAATTTACTGGTCTCAAACGTGAGCATATGCATAATTAATATGTGTAGTAACATGCTTCTGAAACAGTGAAACATTTTTGTCATTTCGAAACTTATATATTTTTCTCTAGCATAAGGTTTTTAGTAGTATTTGTATGGCGATTGCCTCAATATTTGTAGGAATGACTTATTATATGTTGGTGACAATTTTTCTATCAACAACACCGTTACAATTACATAGTATAAAAAGTAGTGCAAAACATTAGAAAACAAATATTATATCCCTTCCTTTCTAAGATAAATGAACAGAGAAATTGAGTTTTATTATGAACTGCGGAGAAGTAGAGTAGTTGAGTTACATTTATAACAAGAGACACATTTTATGAAATATGAGCGGCACCCTTACAATAAGATACAAGATATTTTATTGATAAGCACGCTATGACTATATAGCAGCCCTTGATGATAATAAATACTATACAATAAGAAACCCTAGAGGGATATAAGTGGTGAACTAACAGGAATTTGATAGTAAGAAGAAGGTTGAAAATCACATATTATTGTCACCTCTGTGATAACCATCCGCAAGTGGATCATTGTTCCAGGGAGAAGGGTAGTAATAACCAGGAGAGTGAGCGAGAGAGGAAGCTCCTCCACCTTCACCGATTCTTCTCCCATCTTGAGTTGGCATTTCATTGCAGGTATAGCGGATCAAATCAGCGTTTGTGGCATCAAGTTCCTTTTGGAGCCTAATCACTTGCCTTTGGAGCACTGAAATTGCCCCAACACACCCATAAACAGGATCTTTTATCCGTGCCTCAGCTTCATAGGCCAGAGAGTTCACTGCATCCTCCCTTTGATGGGGTTGAACCTCATTCAGGAGTTTGCTCACGTTGCTCGCACCAAATATCTTGTGAACATTCGCAAACTTTTGAGGCTCTTCTGGTGGGAAATATGGAGCAAAAATGCAATCCGGCATGCATTTCCTTCTCAAAAACTTGCACGCAGCACAGGGAGAGTTCGAGTAGCTAGAAGAGGCCATGATCTTCACTGCAATTACCCAATAATATTGCAAACACAATAACCAATTTAATTATATATAAAATCTCAATTTTAGAACAGGGAAACTCATAAAGGAGGAGACTCCAACTCATCAACAAAAGACGTTTAAGCTAACATGAAAATCAAAATACAGCACATTGAATACTGTAAAAGAACGTATCCTGTGATTAATTAAATACCATGCATCTCATGAATATAATTTTAAAGTGGGAGAAAATAAAGCTATGAGTATCCATTTTTTGAATATGATTAAAAAGCTAACGCGGACTTAGTAAATCGTATAGTGATCGTATGGAATCTAAATATAGTGTCTAGACTTGCTTGAACATGTAAAAAACTAGGGTTAGGAGACTTTACTTGCCTAAAGCACATCCTGCTACTTCCTTTTTTGGTAATAACATTTTGTACTACTGTTCTAACTTCTCTTACTTTTTATCCTGAAGCCGTCTTTATGTTGAATCAAAGTCCACTATTGAATTAGTGGATTGGAAAAACCGAAAAGAGGAGGCCCTATTTATAGATTTTCTGACTACACTACCCAGAACCCTTATTTCTACATGTGAGACGACAGTATTATTAATTGGGGTGTGTTTGATTTCCTCATCTCAGACTAATAAATTTCTTCCCTGAATTTCTCTCCGTGTCTCTCCTCATCTCTCCTTAGGTCTAGCCTTCTGTGTTTTTCAGTTGGAGAGGCTAAAAGAAAGGTACACCTACCAGGAATCTTTTCAGCTTATTGGTGGATATGACGTGTGGAAGTTTTCTCAATTTTCAACTCTTTCAGTGGGATGATATATCTATCTATCTATCTATCATTCACACACCCAGAATTTCATTCCTTTCAAAGTTTTCCAAAACCCAAAACCTGGATCAAGCCTCAGAACATAAATTTATTAGGAAAACACCAATCACAAAGAAGAAAAAGAATCATATAATTGGAAAAAACTATACCTTGTACAGCTAGCTAGGTTTAATTGAACAAACGATATTGTAATTTAGATCAATACCTTTTTTTTTTCTCTCTTGCAGAAGGGTCTTTCAAGATCTATTCTTTAATAATGCCAGTGAAAAAGAAGTCTACAAGCACCGGGATAGAAGTCTTGGGAATTCACTATTGGATGTGAGAGTTCAGAGAGAAAACGGAAAACCCTAGTTACTTGCAGGACAAGATGAGAAAAACCCGCAAATACAATGACAACTAGATAAGCAACAACAAAGAGTATAGGAGAAAAAGAGCATTTCCAGTGAGAGAGTGGAAAAGAAAGCAAAAGACAAGTGCAATAAATGGGGCTACAAGGGAAAAAGAATGACTATGACACAACCTTTATAATAATACCCAACACTGTACCCAAGGTTAACTGTAATAATCTGTCCCACTAACAACTCTATATATTCTGGGATATCATATAACTTTGTATTTATAACTAGTTTATTTGTGCTAGTTGAATACAAACCTTGTTCTTCCTTCCCTTAAGCAAGGGTTTAGGAATTGACCCATTAGTTTAAGTAGTTCCTCATATATATTTCAGAATAAGTGGAGGAATTGGACAGAAAGTGAGCCAACAGATGAAAAAAACTCTTAGCATTTGTTACGCAGGTGTAATGAAACAGAAGGTTGGTTTTATTTTCATCTCTTCGGTTCTGTTTTGTTCTTTTTATTACTTTCTTTTAAACAAGGCACAAATATAATGAACTTCACATGGTACTTAACTTTTCATTCTAATATGTCTGTTTAATTGAACTTAGCTTGTATTCCCAATAGTAAAATGGATAGCTTGCTCTCTCTCCTCACATTCAATTAAAAAAAACTATATAATTAAGAATATAAATAAATGAAATTATTGAAATGAAATAAAAATATTTTCCACAAGAAATTATCCATGTATGATTAAAACATAGACAAGAAAAGTGTTAGCCCTAAGTATTATACATAAAACAGTTTTTCTTTTTTCTGTATAAATACTTATATGATGCATTACGGTTTGACTGAGACGCTATAGTTAAGAATCGTTTTTTTAAATATGAAAACTAAATAGTGCATTTAAATTTTATAATATATAGTTTAGCGTCATTTGATTTTGTGCTTTTTATTTCTTGTCGTAGGTTTCTCTAGTTTTGTCTGTGTGGTTTTCTTTTTCTTGAACTTCTTTGATTGATTGGTTGGTGTGCATATTTTTATTTGAAGCTCCAAAAGTTTCAACAAGGTCACATGTGTGCAAATGATTATTGTGAGAAGATATGTAAGAGAATGTGTAGTTTCTTATTCACTAGAGAGTGGTACAGATACACAAATCGTATGAACTAAAATGGATAAAATGGATATCTAATTATGCACAACACAATTACAAGAAATTAGTAACCTAATTACAAGAAATTAGTTACCTAATTATAGGAAAATAAGTAGCTTAATCATAGGAGAATAATTTCTAATTGTCTAATTAGAGGAGAATAATATATATATATTCTATCATACCCCCTCAGTCAAAGTATAAGGTTCACGGACACTTAGACTAGTTCGAAAATCATCAAAAAGAATCCGAGATAGGCCTTTGGTGAAAATGTCAACTATTTAGGAAGGTACATGAAGAACTCGTGCCTGACCATGTGCTACCTTTTTTCGAACAAAGTGAATATTCATCTCAATATGTTGTGTACGTTGATGTTGCACAAGATTATCAGATAAATAAATGGCACTAACATTATCGCAATACACGAAAATAGCATAAGGGAGAGGAAACATGAAGCTTTAGGAGAAGATTGCGGAGCCAACAAGACTTAGAAACATCATTGGCAACACCTTTGCATTTAACCTCATCACTAGAACAAGAGAGTATGTTTACGCTATGAAGACCAAGAGATGAGGTTGTCACCAAGAAACACACAGTAACCAGATGTGGAGCGTCTTGTGTTAGGACATCCATCTTAATTAGCGTTAGTATAAGAAATAAGTTTCTCAAGAGAGGTCGGATAGAGGTTCAATTGTAAAGTACCCTAAACATACCCAAAAATGTGTTTCAATGCTAGCATGTGCTCGATGCAGAGGGCATGCATGTGAAGACAAACCTGTTGAACAACATATGAAATGTAAGGGCATATGAATTTGAGATACTATAGGGTGCTGGAAAGACTCCGGTACATAGTGGGATCCTCATATGGTGTGTTAGAGGATGTATTACTCTTTTTCTTAGTATCAACTAGAGTAATAGAACGATTGCAAGAGGTCATGTTGACACGTGGAATGATGTCATTAGCGTAGGTGCTCTGACTGAGAAACATACCACTTGCATCTCTTGTCACAATAATCCCGAGAAAATAACTCAAAGGACTAAGACCCTTCGTAGAAAATTTAGAGGTAAGAAGTGTCATGATAGATTTAAAAAGGTCATGGGATGATGTGATGAGAATAATGTCATCAACATAGAAGAGGATGTATGACACGCCAGAGGATTTGTGTTTAGTGACAAACGCCCCAGCCTTGGCCTAGTGCAAACAAGAAGAGTGGGCCTCAACTACTGAGAGGACCCAAGTTCTTTTTTTTGGGGCCAACTTTGTAAATATGAGATTAGATTTTAATTTTGGGTTATGTATTTTGTGCCTAGTAGAATAGGTTTTTCTTTGGGCCATGTATAAGCCTTTGAGGGTTTTGGGGCCTTGAAAGTGTTTTGGACTAAAAGAGATTTGGGCCCATTTTGATGGGTGATGAATGCATATTTTTGCCCTCATTTAATGTTTAATTCTAGGTATTTAATTGAATTTGTGAGCTTAAAGATTGATTTAATTGAGATTTCCTATAATTGAGTTTATTGAGCATGAGATACAAAAACATGTTAAAATTAGCTTTTTAGTTGCATAAATGTTCTTTGGATATTTTGAGGTGTGTATGGAGGTGTGGAAATAAATTGCTTAAAGCTTCATGACACCTTAAAGATAAATCCAAGAATAAGAAATTATCAAAATCACAAAAATCCAAGTCAAGCGTTGCATAAAGACGACAAGAAAAGCTTGAAAAAGTGAAGAAGTTTGGCTAAACCAAGAAGAGAGCAACAAATAAATTGGACCTTGTGGTTTTCTTTATCTTTATGATAGAAGATAATTTGGGAAAAATATATCTTTAGATATTTTATTTGATATTTTTAAATAATTATCTTATTTAATTATATCATAAAATATTAAAAG
>Ga0214545_1008275_pt1 | contig 16741 bp, 7 predicted proteins | sample CNSS4metaG_FD_160064 | JGI IMG/M metagenome (GOLD analysis project Ga0214545, IMG submission 160064) | Root nodule microbial communities from cowpea collected in UCLA plant growth center, Los Angeles, California, USA - CNSS4 | ecosystem: Host-associated > Plants > Roots > Nodule | place: USA... | reverse complement strand
CTGAAATTTCTTCTTCTTGCCAAGTCAAAATTGAATGTGTCTTGATAGAATTCTTCAAGAAGACCTTCCAAGATAGCTCCAAGAACCTGTTTCACACTTCTCTTTCTTTCTTTTGATTCAACAGGTTCAGCTTCAGAAAGTGCAGAATCTATTTTTATATAACAGCTGCAATCAGGCACGAACCTAGTCGACTACATTAGTTGGCTAGTCGACTATCGGGAAGTGCAGAAACTGTTTTTATATAATAACTGCTATCAAGCACGAACCTAGTCGACTACATTAGTTGGCTAGTCGACTATCGGGATAGGAGATTAACATTTTCAGATTATCACATGGCAGCAGATTAACATTTTCAGATTATCACATGGCAGCAGATTAACATTTTCAGATTATCACATACATGTCATGTTAACCATTGTCATGCTATTATGGACATCATCAAAAACATTTCAAATACACTTAATTAGCAACAAGAATTACCTTTTTCTTTTCTTCCTCGAGGATGGAAGAGAATAAAGGAGAAATAAGAGAAAAAATAATAGATCTTTTTCTTTTCAGAAACAAAAGAAAACATATGAGAATGAAATATGAAAACAATTTATGAAAAACACAATTTATAATGAAAACAAATAATAAAAAATATCTTGATAAATGTTTTTAATCTTTATTCTTTATTATATTTGATTTTATATTTTATTATTTATTAGTATTAATTATTATGTTTATAAAAGAAATAAAATATTTAATTTAATATTTATAACAAAATAAAATCAAAATACCTAATATTTATAATAAAAAAAATCAAAATATCTATTGTAAAAAAAATTTCAAAATTTTTGGGGGCCAAGGCCCCTCCCTGGACCCATGATGATCTGCCGCTGTTTGTCAGGATATGATCTAATACATGACTCTCATATCATGTTAAGAAGTGAAATTTAAGTCTAATTCAACTTCTACCAACCGGCTTGTAAAATGAGATTTGCAATTACTTATATATTATGAATTGACCTTATCTCTATTTAATTTAAAACTTCTATCATCGTTAGAGATTAAAATAAAATAAACTATTAGAAATTAAAATAAAAAATATTTAATTTTATGTCGTTTAAATGTATGGTTGTTTTGATAAATTGTGTATTAGAATGATTGTCAATAATTAATCAATCTTTCTATGCTGTTTTCTTATTCAATATATGTTTTCAATAGGAAAGTGGAGAAACTTCATTGTGATATTTTATACCTTATGTCTTCATGAAAAGAGAGTTTTTATATTTTCAAAGGTTATTACTTTAACAAATAAAAATAAGTACAGTTCATTGTAGGCCATTTTTTTTTTCTACTTTTAGGTGCTTTACAAGCTTTTTTTGTCCGCATATTTTGATATTTCTACTTCCAACAATTAAAAATAAATAATAATAAATATTATTAATTGCAAACAATTTTTTAAGTAAAAGCAAAAACACATTTAATCAAACATTGTAATTTTTTATAATAATAATAATAATAATAATAATTATCACCGTTGAATAAAATGCGAAAAAAAAGTTATACTATCTTCATGTTAAAAGGATTGATATAACAATTTGTAGAACGAACTATTGGAAGATGCACAAACCTACTTAAGACATCCAATAATTATAAAAACATTTAGTATAATACTTAAAAATATATTTTGTATACATATAACTTTTTATTTCACATGTTTATAAATTGTTTTCAGTTTTAATTCTTTATAAACGTGTTACACTTTATTTTAGTCTCCATTTTTTTTTTAATTTTAGTCACCTAAAATGTTGTCTTTCTATTTTAATCTCAAGAAATAAAATACTTGTTTTTTTAATTCATGAAGAATTATTTATTGATATGACATTTTTAATAAGGTTAATCCTATTTTCAGTCTTATGTGTTTGGGGTCTGGCCTTTTCGTAGGCCCAAGGCCAGCCCAACTGTAGGACCCCAATACCTTGTTCAACTTTTTTATTCTCACTTTGTCTCTTTTCCAAAAACTTTCCTTCTTCCCTCTCATACTTTGCTGAAGCAGAAGCTCTGCTAGGGCAAGACCAGGTTTCCCTCAAAGTGAATCGAACCACTTCCTAGTAAGTAAAAATCGAAACTTAAGCTCCTTCATGGTTCCTTTTCTTGTACTAAGCTGGTCTTAAGTTGGTTCCACTCCTAATCTCGTCCTATGTTTTATCCGCTATGTTTGCAGCTCCTAAAAAAGTTGCTCCTATCCTCTCACTGTGTGCTTCATTTCCCTTAAGCTTAGTTTTACTCAAGGTAAGGGAAGCTAGGCCTCTTTTTCTTGTGTCTTGAAGTATGTGGTTTGTTTCTGCTTCTATTATATGCATAAAGTGATTTAAAAATGCTTGTATCTATTTTGAGTGAATTGTATGGATTGTACTTGGCTGTGTTGGGTGCTGCATGCGTCAAACAGTGGGAGAGAGCTGATATTCTCGCCTAGGCGAGAATAGCAGAAGCTCGCCCTGGTGCTGCTCGAGCATCTCGCTCAGGCGACCAACTCTTGTTTTGAGCGACGCATTGCCTCGCTCAGGCGAGAATGGCTCGCCCAAGCGAGCGCTCAAGGAAAGCCAGTGTGCTCTGCTCGCATCCTCGTCCAGGCGAAGGATTTTAGTTTTGGGCGAGTGGTGATCTCGCCCAGGCGAGCTGGTCTCGCCCAAGCGAGGGCTCGTAGAGTGCCACTGTTACAGGTCTCGCCTAGGCGAGAATGCCTAGCTTAAGCGAGACAATTGTCGTCGCTTAAGCGAGAACAGTGCAGGTTCAGGATTTATGTTGCTGTTTACATTGTGCGTGGATACTTATCTCGAACATACATGATTTATGTGGATTTGCATGAGTTGTATGAGTTATGTGAACTGGAATTGGTATGCTGGAAGTGATTATGGCATGAAACTGTTAGTTGGTGGTGTTGGCATGGGAATTTAATGTTTGAAATGAAACTGGTGGTTATGGTATGAGGAACATGAAATTGGTGTGAGATAGGCGTAATTCCATGAGTCTTGTGGGGAGATCTCATGGTGGTGTGTAGTGTATATAATTAAGATAAGGATTCAAGTAAGGATCGCATCTCGAGACTCTAAAGGAACAGTTAGTCTCATGTAAAGCAAACTGATTCTAAGTGGTGAGAGTAGCGGGAGGCCCTAATCTTTGGCAGGATAATGACCTTAGATGCTTGAAGGCTAACCTTGTGTGTGGTAGGGTAAAACCCATTGGCAATGGCTCTGCATAGCAGTAGAGGTCACCACAAGTGTAAGCGTCCAGTGAATCCGATCTTATTATATTTATCCGGATAATTGAGTCATAGTGTCTTGTTTGGTTGTTATAACATGAATTGGTGCCTACTTTGCTGCATGCTTGAGAACGGTTTTAAGTATCTGTTTGCTATAATATGTTAAATTTATTTTTCACTAGCTTATCCTTTCATTTTTGTGTATGTTCTTGTCTTGTCTTCTCTTTTGCAATGATCACCTTATTGGTGGGAGCAGATGGGGGAAATGTTGAAGGTAGACCTGGTGGTGGCAACGGTGCTGTGTAATTTGAACCTGTTATATGTGGCTCTCAGGAATAGTTTATGGCCTAGTGCCTTTTTGTAATTCCTTACTCTAGGAGCAACTCTTTTGCAAAACTGTTAAATTCCCTAGTTTATGTTTGCTTATGGCATGGTGGTATGCCTAAGTTCCTTTCTAAATACATTTGATGAATGACTGTAATAGTGGATCCACTTTTCATCTCGTGTGCTTCTTATTATTATAACTATGCGATATTTTATTTAGTAATTTATTCTATTTAAATGGGATGTCACAGTTAACTGTATTAAGTGACAATTTGTTGACCTAAGATGTGGTGACATCCTCATTAGAATTTCTAGTATAAATAAAAACAATTTAAAAGAGATGAAAAAAATAAAATAAAATATAAACCTAAACAAAAACTCTCACCTTTTATGGTATTTGAGAATAAAGAGTTAATTAAGCAAATTTGTAAACTCTAAATGTTTGAAATCAGATTTGTAACTTGATCTTAACAAATTAATTTTTTGATGACTTAAATGAAACGGCGAAACAAATTTAATGTGTTCATAGTTTATAACTGTGACCAGCATTTTTGGGATCCAATAATGATTTTACTTTCCATCAACATGGTCTTCTTTTCGTGCACTTTTTATTAGGTTTGGTAGCAAAGTGTCTTGTCAATGTTCTTCAATACTTAATAAAAAAGCAAAGAAAAAGAAGAAAACAGCTTATAGAAAATGTACCTTCTTCATGAGCGCATTTCTTGTATTTAATAAATGCAGTATTGTTTTTTCTTTAATTATTTGAGGTGAAAATAGAGTTTTAAATATAAAATTATAAGAGTTCGTGAATAATTTAATTGTGAGAGATAAAAGAAAATGTTTTAAGAGATTAAATAGTAAGATTACATATTTCTCGTTAACAGAACATGAAATGTAATTAATTAAAGTTAATTTAATATAAAACTTGAAAGATTTTTTTATATAAAAAAATTAATAGGTGTAATTAATTTAAAATAAAATGTGATTGGTTAGATTATTTTTCATTAATATTATTTTTAAATACTTTATATTATTATTATTATTATGATTATTAGTTATCTAAAGGTTGTAAATTTAAAAAAAAAAAATCAAAGATCATTTGGTAATTATACTTTTCATCCTGTCAAATCACCTCATTTTAGGATAGATAGAATCTCACGTCTCTCTCAAATACTCTCCTTCATTTATCAATAAATCATTTAAAAGGAATAAGTATGTATTTCTCACTTACTCTATCACAAATCACAAATCACAAATAGTAAAACTCCGAAAGAACACATCCTAAGTAATTCCATTTTATCTCATTATTTCACTTGGATTACTTAATTTAGAAAATTACTTCAAAATCAAGTATAAATCTAGATAACACCTACATATATAAAGACATATATTTAAGAATGGTAAGGAAAAGGTGTAATAGAAATTATTGGTATGGATAATATATTTTAGATTATATAAATACCTAAACGCAATTACCACTTACACTAGGTAGCATCAGAGTCAATCAAGATTGATAAGGTTCATGTTGTGTTAAGTTAAATTAAGTCCATGTCATCCCGAGTTGAGTTAAGTCCACTTCAGCCTAAGGACGAGTCAAATCAAGTGCACCACAAGTCGAATAGATTTGAGCGCACCTCAGGCTAAGTCGAGTAGGGCCCAAATGGGGCTAAGTAAACTCAGGCCCATCTTGAGCCGATTCAAGTCGAGCCCAATCGAGTTGACTCAAGTTAAGCCCTCGTCTGAGTAAAGTCATGCCCACTCCGGCTAAGTTGATTTGTGCCCACTTCAGACTCAATCCAGTTAAACCCACTCATGCTAAATTGAGTCAGACCCATCTCAAGTTAAGTCAAGTTGGGTTTATGTTAGGCCAAGTCGAATCAAATAAAGTTAGTTCGAGTAGATTCAAGCCTCAGTCGGGATGAGTGATGTTGGGTCAAGGTCAAGCCTAGTTAGGCCGAGCTTGGGTAGAGCCAAGTCAAGTAAGGCCTAGGTCGACCGAGTCAAGTCAAATCCACATTGGTCAAGTCGTGTCAGGTTGAGTGAGGTCGAACTCACATAGGGTCAAGTAGAGTTGGGCCCATATTAAGCTAAGTAAAGTTTTGTCCATGTTAGGCCGAGTAGAGTCAAAGCCAGTAAAGTCAAAACCACATTGGGTTGAGTTTAATTGGGCAACATCTAGCTAAGTCGAGTTGAGTCCACCTCGGGCCAAGCCTAGTTGGACCCACCTTAGGTCATGTCAAGTCAAGCCTATCACATTGAGTTGGATCAAGGTGGGTCTTGGTTGAGTCGAGTAAAATTTACTTTGGGCGAGGTCGAGCTAAACCCATGTCAAGTTGAATAGAGTCATAACCATGTTAGACTGAGTTGTGTTAGGTCTACATTAAGTGAACTTGGTTCCACATTGAGTTGAGTCGAGTCAAGTCACATCAGGGTGAGTTGGGCAACATCAAGCCAAGTCGAGTTAGGTGCACCTTGAGCAGAGTTGACTTGGGTTCATATTAGGCCTAATTTAAATCAAACCATGTTATTTCATGCTTGGAATGGTTAGACAAAGTCGAACCCACATCTAAAAATGTTGAGTCAGATCAAACCCATGATAGGATAGATTGGTCCAACCAAACAAGTTGGGTTGAGCTCTAACTTTTCAATTAAGTTGTAAATAACAAAAAATAATTAAGAACAAATTTATAATTAATGTAACAATAATTTATAACAGAAAAATTTAAGAACTAGTACAATTCTAAAAAATAATTAAAAGTTAGTTAAAGTCTTCTTGCAAAACAAATATAATTTTATCATTACCTGATCTATTTTTTTAAAAACTTTGAAAGTCTAAACTTTTTTAACTCATCAAATCACTTATTAACGAAAAAATTTGTTTTAAAAATAAGTTAGAATTAATCCATGGAAAATAGATTAAATTGACAACTCAAGTGATTTTTAATGAAAGTTGATTTCTTGTATGCAATATTATTAGTTGGTTAAGTCAAGTTTAAAATTCTTTGACAAATTTTCTTCTGTTATGTTTATGTAACAGAATCATGTATGCACTTTGTATAAATACTCTTACTCTTTAATGAATACAACAGAGACTTTTACACAACACATTATTCTTGATATCACGTTCTTTCTCATAGGTTCTAACAGTGGTATCAGAACTATATTGAACATGGCCAAAAGTTTGATCAAGGAGAAGGGATTGCCACAAAAATTATGGGGAGAAGCAGTATGAACCTCGGTCTACATCTTGAATAGATGTCCCACCAAGAAAATTGAAGGGAAAATGCCTCTTGAAGTCTGGACAGGGAAGAAACCAACAATTAGACATTTTAAGGTGTTTGGATCTTTAGCTTTTCGACATGTACCAGATCAAAAGAGAACTAAGCTTCAGAATAAAAGTGAAGCAACAATCTTCATTGGCCATCATCCTACAGGTGCGTACAAGCTTTATGATCCAATTAAAGATAATGTGTTGCTAAGTAGAGATGTTCTTGTTTTGGAACAAGAAAATTGGGACTGGAATCAAATGAAAACCACTCTAAATAGACATGTGCCAACCCCATGTTTGAAACTGAAACAAAACCCATTATTGTAGATTCTGCACCTCAAAGATCACATAGGGAGAGAAATATACCAACTAGATTCAGTGATTTTGAGATACACAGTGATGACCAAGTGACTGATGAGGATGATTTAATTCACTTGGCATTGATGGTTGGAACGAAACTTGTGGATGAAATTGAAGATTTGAAACAACAAGTTCGGCGGGATGCAATGGTTAAGAGATTAAGTCAATTGAAAGGAACCAAATGTGGGAATTGGTTGAACTTCCAGAAGGAAAACAGAAAATTGGAGTAAAGTGGGCATTCAAGAAGAAGCTGAATCCTGATGGCTCAATCTCAAAACACAAGGCTAGATTAGTAGCAGAGGGGTTTCTCAAAAGGCAAAGCTTGGATTTTTTAGAGGTTTATGCACCAATGGCTCAGTTGGAAACAATTATAGTGGTTGTTGCAATTGCTTGTGCTAAGAAAGGGCCCTTATTTCAACTTTATGTAAAATCAGCCTTCCTCCATGGGCACTTAGAAGAAGATGTTTATATCCAGAAACCCCCTGGATTTGTGATAGAAGGAAGGGAACATCAAGTCTACAAGCTAAGAAAGGCTTTGTATGGATTAAGACAAGCCCCAAGAGCTTGGAACAGAAAAATTGATTCAGTTTTGCTCAAAATGCAGTTTACAAAATGCATGGTTGAGCATGGAGTATATGTGAAGGAGGATAGAGGAAGAGACCTGCTTATAATTTGTCTATATGTTGATGACTTATTGGTGACAAGATTAAACTCTGAATTCGAAATGACAGATTTAGGGAAGTTGAGTTACTTTCTGGGATTGGAGTTTGCTTATACATATGTAGATTTGGTAATGCACCAGAAGAAATATATTGGAGAGATATTGAGGAAGTTCAACATGGGCTCTTGAATGCTGTAATTAATCTGGTGGAGATGAATATGAAGCTCATAAGAGATGAAAGTGGTGAAGTAGTAAATGAAACTATCTTCAACCATATTGTAGGTTCTTTAAGGTACCTATGTAATAGCATACCAGAGATGTCATTTGGAGTTGGACTAATAAGCAGATTTATGAGTAGTCCCAAGAGAAGTCTCATGCTAGCTATGAAGAGAGTTCTAAGGTACATACAAGGAACATCTGACTATGGTGTATTGTTTCCTGATGGTGAACAACATTCAGAATTAGAACTCATTGGCTTTGTTGACTCTGGCTATGGTAGAGACTTAGTTGAAAGGAAAAGCACGTCTGGGTACATCTGCTTGTTAAACAAAGCTTCTATATCATGGTGTTCAAAAAAGCAATTTGTTGATGCCTTGTCCAGTTGTGAAGCTAAATACATATTTGGAAGTTTTGCTACATGTCAAGCAATGTGGCTTGTGGAGTTACTGAGAGAATTGAAGGTTTCGATGAAGGCACCATTGGAGCTAAGGATAGACAACATCTTTGCCATAAACATGTCCAAAAATCCTATAAGTCATGGAAGAAGCAGACATATAGAAATAAGATTCAATTTCCTTAGAGATTTGGTGAATAAGGAAAGAGTTGCATTGGTGTACTGGAAAACAGATTTACAACTTGTTGATGCAATGACCAAGGTCCTGAAGAATGATAGATTTGAAGGTTTAAGAAAGTTAATTGGAGTAATCTCTCTTAAGCACTTGACTTAATAGAGAGTGTTAGTTGGTTAAGTCAAGTTTAAAATTCCTTGACAACTTTTCTTCTGTTATGTTTTTGTAACAGAATCATGTACACACTTTGTATAAATACTCTTACTCTTTAATTAATACAACATAGGCTTTTACACATCACATTATTCTTGAAATCACGTTCTTTCTCATAGATTCTAACAAATACATTATTAATTCATTTATATAAAACCTATACTATTTTTATATAATGTAAACCAATATGATTAGATATAGGTCATACCTTTGAGTTATAGGTCATATCCTTGAGGACCAGATTCACCCTCCTTTTCTATCTTTTTAGTGAAATATCGAACCTTTATAAATATAGTTAAAGATATCCCAAGTCAATCTCCAAGAGTCCCTTTTGAAGTTTAGGAAAAACCACCTGCCAAGCCCAACCTCTTAATAGTTTCCTTTAGGTCTTTCAATAGCCTTCCTTACCAACAAGGGCTTAGTTAACTTAACGTATAATCAGTTTTTATCCCCTACGAAAAAGGTTCTTTCACCTATCACGAAAGTTCAGATCTGGTGCGGGCAGACATGGACATCGAGATAGTCATTTAGAGCAGATTTGATTGGTCAGAAGGAATGGAAGGAAAAATAGGTTAATCATAATTTAACCAATCCATATTCTATTAAATTATTTCTCCTCCCTTCCTTTCCATAAAACATTATTAATTCTAACATTCTACTTTTTTTTTCTCATTCATCCTTTTAAAAGTACTCAATTAATTAATCATATAACAAAAACTTAAAGAGAGAGAGAATAAAACGAAGAATATGAATGTGGCGAGTTAATATTTTATATAATTTTAGAGTCTAATAAGATAATAATCACAATTATATATATACTTCAATTTCTAAAGATGAATCTTAGATAGTGTGATAGAGCCACGTGAGTTTCCAATTGTGATAGCTCTAAAGACATGGGGTGGGTCCTTCTCTATACCTTCATTAATTTAAAGCATTTGGTTAACACCAAGAATTCAGCTTCTCACCATAAGTTTTGGGCTTTTTATGGAAACCATGAAAACCACTTTCGGTTTGAATCAGAGAGCGATTGCAGTGTTCAAGTTTGAACACCCTTAATTAATGCTACAACAAAAATAAGTTCAACATTTTTGACACAAAATCTTGATGCCTCACTGTTCTCATTAGTTATGTCCACAAAATTGTCCAAAATAAAAAAGATGCTTCCTATGCAAATACAATACGATAACATTTTAACAACTATGATAATTTTTTCTTAAATTTTAAATAATTTTATAATATAAAAAATAAAAAATTACTTAAAATATATCATCTCAAATTATAAAAGATTATTAAAATTTAATTGTTAAACATTATTTTCCTTACATATAAACACATGGGAATGCAATGCAACCGTTATCCAAAATGGCTACCTATTTATGAGTGTGAAGAAATTAAAGAAAAAAAAAAGTTAGGTCTTGATAATCATTAATCAGGGTCTACTACTATTATTCACAAAAAATTAAAAAATATATGTAAACTCGTTTAAAAATAATAAGAGAACATGTATTAAAATTATTTTAATAAAAAAATTATAATTTTCTCAAAATTATTCCTTTTTTATTTTGAAAAAAAAAATGGTCACTGTTAGGTGTGAAAACCTTTGACTGATAATGAATATTGAGATTAAAGCAATAAAAAAAAAAAAAAAAAAAAACAGTATTTCCTTAACAGAACAAACGGCGCATGCCCATATGATTTTAATTCATAACGAGAAAGTGATGTACAACTTATAAGTCTGAGGTATATAATCAACATAGTAGGAACACATTTAAGTTTCGTAAACGAAAAGTGTGTTTTATTGAAATGTATAAAATGACCCTTTTATGCTGCTATTTAATGATTTTGAAAATCTCTTCATACTGGTTAGTAAGATAAAACATATAATTAAGTTTTATTACAAATTTAAACTTTAATTTGTTAAGCCGTTCACATTTCATCTTATTTTTTCACTTTGAAAATGAATTTTGGAAGATATAAATTAGGCTACTTTTATTTTCTCTAAATCCTAATTAAATATAAGTTTAGTCTCGTGAATATTGAAGGTATTATTTTAGTAAAATCCTATACAAACACATATTCATGTTTTATGGGATTTAAATTCTTGAAATTGAAAACGAAATATAAATGAAGTTCAAGTTTCTTTTTTATTAAGGCAAACTGACCCTTTTATAGTTGAGTGCAAGCAATAATAAAATTATAATTAACATTTCATAAGTTTGATTAAGCTCGCATTAATTATTACTGTTCCAACGTATTAGTGAAATTGATACCTACTTAGTAAATTATAGCATATTCCTATAATCTCTATTATTTAAAGCAAAAGGGAGGAAGATACTAAAGAATTGTATTATTTTAAAGAGAGTAACACGTTAATTTTATAGTAATATGATAATATTGTATTTCCTTTATTTTAAAAATTATTAAATTAAAAAATATGGTATAGATATATTATTTAAAAATAAAGCATTCAACCCTTGCCTCTTTTATATTGCAAAACAAACTTACAGAATACTTCAATTTAGAGTTTACTAAACTTGAATAGAATGAACGATATATCTTGAAATAAATTAAAAAATATTTTTTATGTTTTTTTTTAACTTATTTGGTATTTGGATAGATAAATTTTAAAAAAGTATTTATTTTTATAAATAATTTAAATATTTTATAAAAAAATATTATATATATATATCACTATTAAAAAACTCATATTTTCTGTCAGTTTTGTTTTAAAAATTTTTTCGTAGAAAATATTTACAAATTTTATTGTGAAAATAAAATTACAAGAAATTACTACCATTTTTTTTGCAAAATATTTTGTATAAAACTTTTTTCATAACAATAGAGAATACTTACAAATTTTATAATTTTATAAAAAATAATTATCTACGAAGGAATTACTTATCAATTAAGATTCTTAAAAAAAATGGTAGTAAAAATTTTTTCTTACAATTTTTTTTAATAAATTTACAAAAAAAAAATTCTAGTAATATATATATATATATATATATATATATATATATATATATATATATATATATATTATTGACCGTTTAAATCATATAAATTAGATATAAAGGCTTAAAAAGTTAAATGAGATTTCCTTAAAAAAAAGTTCAGATTGAATTAAATTAGTAGAATGTGGTACTAAGCTTTGATATAAGTTAAATGTTAACTTTTGATGATACTTGTTTTGCATATGTCTTTAAGAAGATATCATAGTCCTTGTCTTTGAGTTAAATAATATACGAGTGCGTGAATTTTTTTTTTTATCCTTTCTAAGTTTACTGAAAATAAAGTTGAGTAAATATATATATATATATATATATATATATATTAATTTTAAATTATTTTTGTTATATAGAATTTATTTATTTATATAATTTAACAATTTATAATAAAATATTATTTATCTTTTACTAACAAACGAAATTAAGAATTTATGATAAGTAAGGACATACATATCCATTCTTCCTAAGTTTACCGGCAGAGCCACACAAGTTTCAAGGTGATTTATTTTAGCATTCAGTCTAGTAATAAATCCCCAGACATAAAATAATAAAAAAACTAACAACAAATATGACCAGTCAAAACTGAATATTTTATTTTCAAAAATATATTAAAATTTTCTTGATAAACTATATTGCATGAAATAAAATTGGTTCTTAAGCATCTCTTCACTGAAACGTTATAGGCAGAAGATAATTTTTATAGTTATATAAAATTTTAAATAATTTTTATCATACTTTTTAATAACAAATAATATTTAAAAAGTACAAATATATATTAGCAATATCTTTTAGTTTAAGTATATTTCATTATTGATAAGAAAAATGGTAAGTACTTTACAAAAATAGTTAAAAATAAAAATATTCTTCTTAAATCGAAAATAAATTTTATTTATTATATGTTTTTCATTACCTGGTCATTGAAGGTGAGAGAAAATAAATTGATAAAAATCAAGTGAGATCAAAATGGACTAGTCATCAGGCGAGTCAAGACTCGCTGAGTGATGATACTTCTATGTGTATCTTACTCACTGAATGAGAATGCTTATTGTGCGAATCTAAGATTTTGAAAATTTTTAGCCTTGTCTTGTTGGGTGAACTTTTATGCTTCCTGATTGAGACCGGAAGACTTTGAACATGAAAAATCAATGTTTTGAGTTTTGTTTTTAAATAAAATGGGTGGGTGTGATTGAATAGAGTCAGGGATTCCGGATGGATGTTTTGAGTTTTTTTCCCACGCCATGTTATAAAATTAATAAATCTAAATGAATACACAATTATAATATGAAAATGTATCTAGAATCATCTTTTGCACTTCCTTGAAAAGTTTATCATTCATGGTGAATACACTCATTTCATCTCCTTCATTTCTTGACACGCCTCTTACCTCGCTCCTTCGTCACCACCACATCACCATTAGGCTTGTCGTTACCAAGGTCCTTGTCAGCCTTCCAAAGCCATTCCCTCTCGCACCCCAAACCCTAAATGCTTCAATCCAAAACCAATGGAAACCCCATTAATAATGGAAGTTGATGACGAGATTTGCACTAACAATATTGCAAAACAGAATATTGGTTTGAAAAGAGGTGGTAGAGGCATAAGGAATCTTTTGAAATACGTGTGACTGGTTCTGAGATAGACATAGAAAAGTAGAAAAGGAACATTAAAGCAGTGAGGTAGAAGAGAACATCCTTAACGAAGGGTGCGTGATCAACGAAGAAGGGAGTGGTGTAGATGGTGATGAAGTCGATGATGAAGGCAGGGGGACAAATGTGTTGGAGGAGAGGATGTGGCCAAATTTAGCTTGACACTGGTTTCAAATTCGAAAGTACATTATGAATTACACAATCCATATAATACATATATTTGAATGTATTTCGAATTTGACAATCCTAAATGTGATTTTGAATCCGAAAATCCATTCCGCATTGTACAATCTAGAATATATGTTTATGTTTTGGATTGTGCAATTTGGAATGTATTTTTGAACCTGAAAGATCATTCAAGATTGTATAATGTGAAATACATATTTGTGTTCTTGATTGTGCAATTCAAATTGTAGTTTTAGATCTAGAAGAACGTTCTGGATTGTTTGAAATACATAATTTTTTTTAATGTATGATTGTACAATCAAGAATATATTTTCAGATCCAGAAATATATTTTGAATTGCATAACGTGGAATACATTCAAAAAATCAATAAATAGATATCATTCCAACCCAAACATCACCGTCCCGACCTATAAATGAAAAAACAAATACACATACTTATTTGATCGATCTAGAAGTTGTTGCCTTCAAAGGAAATTAAGGAAGAGTGAAGAATCAAAACAAAGAACGAAGATGAACGTGAAGGGTGAAGGAAGAGAGGATAGAGATAGGAGACGTGCAATTAAAAATTTTGTTTTTATTATCAATTTAGCAAGGATAAAATGGGGATAATAGAATTTATTGGGTGCAGGAATAAAAAGGGTAGTGTAGGAAGAAGTAGTCTAACTTCAATTTAACATCAAAACGACATAAACTTTATTTAACAAGGGAACTCTAAAAAATAAATATAGATCAAAATAAATAAAAAACCTAAATTTAGAAATCAAATTATTAATTAAATTATTTTTTAAATAAAGAAATATTTATTTATGACAAAAATCATCATTATTTTAAATAAAATTTTATTTTATATATTTTATTTTAATGTAAATATATATGCATGCTATTTACTTTAATTTTTCATAGAAATTTATTTAAAATACAATTTATTTCTCAATTCAAAAAATAAATATGCTACGGTCCTTAGCCACACATTTCGGCGTCTTCTTTATCTATAAATTGTATTTCAATAACTTCTTAAGAAAATAACCACATTTAAAAATAACCATATATTATCATTTAAATTATTCATAATAAAAAAAATGTAAATACTTTAAGAAAAATTCATTTCAAATATTAATCACAATGCACGTTAAAATATTTAGATAGAAATATTAACATATATATCTTTATTGACAATGCAAGTTCAATATTTTCTCAACGCCGATCAAAACAAAATTCACTAACTTTTCATTTTTAAATATAAAAAGCATTAAATATTTTTAGCAGTATCTTTATTTATCAGAATCTTAAACTAAATGGTAAAGTTTCTTTCAAAAAGAAACCTAAGTGCTTAATTTAAGAAACTAAACTCTCATTAATAAATTTTCAATAAGCACAGCATTGAATGATAAATAACATAAAATGAAAATTTGTATATCTTGATCCAACATAAGCATATATATAAATTAAGGAACTCTTAATTAAGTGTTGTGAATTATTTAGAATAATATTAAGCAAAAGGTAAGAAAATAGAAATGTTTTAAGTATGTTACCAAACATTTCTGCATCTATAATTACATGCTACCAATCTTCTAACCCAATAAGCATCATTAATTGGTCACAACCGCTCTCATGAATTCCATAAATGCTTCCCAACAACACTGCTCTCTGTATTAATAATCATCTGAACTCACAACACTGCTCTCACACATCAATTCACACTTTCTTCCACCAAATAGTTTTTCTTCAGAAAAAGGAAAAAGAAAAAAATGGCAGGTGAGGTGGTGAAGAAGGAGGAGTCTCTGAACCTGAAAATCACCAACAAGAGCCATGTGCAACCGGAGGAGAAGATTGGGAGAAAAGAGTACCAGTTGGTGACTTTTGATCTTCCCTACCTGGCCTTCTACTACAACCAGAAGCTTCTCTTCTACAAAGGAGAAGACTTTGATGGCATGGTGCAGAAGCTCAAGCTTGGCCTTGGTGTGGTTCTCAAAGAGTTCCACCAACTGGCTGGAAAGTTAGGGAAAGATGAAGAGGGTGTGTTCAGGGTTGAGTATGATGATGACATGCTTGGTGTTGAGGTTGTTGAAGCTGTTGCTGATGAGATCGCTGTGGATCAACTAACTGTGGCTGAAAGTTCCAGCAATCTCAAAGAACTCATACCTTACACAGGTATCCTGAACTTGGAAGGCATGCATCGACCCTTGCTAGCAGTTCAGGTAATTTCATTCACTTTCTTCGTTTCCTAATCATTTTGATCTTGTTAGAGTAACATGTATCCGAATACCTAGAGTCATAGACTTATACTTTTCTATAAAGGACATCGATATTTTGAGAACATATTTTTTCTTTTACTATTATTTGACATTATCTTTTATTATTATTTACTTTTTCTTTTTTTTAAATATAAAAATTAATTTTTATTAAGATTATTTTATCTTTAAAGGAGTTGTCAAATGGTCATAGACTTGTTTATTATCGGATCTAATTTAAGATAGGTTTTTCGCTATGTTTTTCTTACCCTTTTTCTTTGTTTATTTTCTCCTAATTTTTCAAGAGAAGGTTATAATTATTAAGTGGAACATTTTGTAGCTTCAATTTGAATCAAAGCATGTAGGTATATATAGAAGTTTTGAAATTAGAAGAATGGCATTGGGTGAATTGATGGATTTTGTTTTCTGCTATATTTGATCAGATCCACACTTTGAATTAGTTCTTTTATAAGAGGTTAGAAGTTGCGTGAATTAAACATTACTTTCTGCTTTTGACCAAAGAATATTGATGAAAAACATCAAACCACTACAACCATTTTTCGTGTCTCATTTTGTCAATGACAAATAACTATTAACGGTTGAGCACTAAATTTCTGTCCACCAGAAAAATGCATCATTTAATTGCTAAATTTCTGATATGAGTTCATATTCTAGTAATAATTTTTTGAAAAAACATCACATTTCAATTCATATCTTTACTATAATAATGAATTGATTTAACTCAAAACTTCGCTTGGGTGTTGCTAAAATGAAGATAGAGTTTATGCGGAATTGGCATGTGATATATATA
>Ga0214545_1008274_pt1 | contig 16741 bp, 8 predicted proteins | sample CNSS4metaG_FD_160064 | JGI IMG/M metagenome (GOLD analysis project Ga0214545, IMG submission 160064) | Root nodule microbial communities from cowpea collected in UCLA plant growth center, Los Angeles, California, USA - CNSS4 | ecosystem: Host-associated > Plants > Roots > Nodule | place: USA... | reverse complement strand
TTTCAGACCCAAAACAGATTCCAAAACAGCTTTTATACAAAGGTTTTTGCTGTCACTAATTCAATTAGCAATTTACCTAATCGATTATCGTGAGTATGTTTTCACTTACTTTGTACAATACTCACAGTTAATCCATTAGTTAAAGAACTAATCATATGCAGAATTACACAGCAGGCCTGAAATACAATTGATAGAGAAGCTAATTGCCTAATGCATATCCTAACTGGACCAAGCTATGTTTTATCCTAGATCAGTAGACATCATCAAAATTGTTCTTCATTTATGGATGAAAGGCTCCCCCTTCCAACAATCTCCCCCTTTTTGATGATGTCCAAAACATGGACTGAGATAAGCCTACCTGTAGCACATTAAGCAAACAACAACAGCAGTACACAGTACAGGCACACAAGGCAAACAACAGCATAGGCATATAACAGATATCACTTTCATTTTATGCTCCCCCTATCAGTATAGCCTATCAATGCAGTGGCAAAATAATTCGCCCCCTTTTTGGACAGTAGCAAAAAGACATATTCAAGATGGGATAGAAAAACAACTAAACAGCGCAGCAAAGGAAAAGATGCAGCAGTAGATAATGCATAACAACCAGGATAATAACTTTGCATAGCATCCAGAGTAAGCGTAGTATATAACACATTATAGTCCCAACCAAAATATTTTTAGGCTAAGGTAGCTATGATGCTAGGATAACTACAACAAGGAAACACACACCCTGCTAGGACTACTAAGATCCTAAGGTCAAGAGCTACAGACTGAAGCTATGAAGGATGGTACGCAAAAGGGAGGTGTGTGTGGGTAGAAGGCTAAGCTATTCGTCGTCAGTGACATCCTCAAATTGCTCACTCTCACTACCTTCTGCAGTGTCCACAGCAGCTTCAGAAGTATGTGAGGCACGACCAGTGTTGAGTTGCACCAACCACAAAGGGATCTGAATTGATTAATGTGTTTTTACTAATTTGAGATGAATCTTGGAAGGATCTTTAGGTTTTAAAGCTCAATTAATCAATTACACAGTTTTGGGTTAATGGACTGTTTAAATCAATCAAGAAGATTTAAAAGAGAGAAGAGGAATCAAGACACACAATTTATACTGGTTCGATTCAAGGCGAATCTACATCCAGTCTTCTCCTAAGTAATACACTTAGGAAGAGTCCACTAAGCAGAAAGGTTCCAAGAATTACAAGCACACCTATGTAATTCTAACCCCAAAACCCAAGAACTTGATTCAACAATCAAGAACTTCCCCTAGGAGCAATGCATCCACACAATTGCACCTAGGTCCACACTTCAAACACTGAAGCTACTGTAATCAGAAATACAGAAAACAAAACAAGAAACGAAAACACCTAAGTTGTGCAGATTTGACTTGATGCTCCTTGAATCAAGCAAGATCCATCATAGTAGAATCAACCATCAATTCTTCTTGGATCTGTACTTGAGTTATTGCAGAATCTTCTGAAGCTTTTCTGTCTCTCAGTTGGCTCTATCTCAGATGAAGACTGCGTAATCTCCCTAAAATTTCAGACCCAAAACAGATTCCAAAACAGCTTTTATACAAAGGTTTTTGCTGTCACTAATTCAATTAGCAATTTACCTAATCGATTATCGTGAGTATGTTTTCACTTACTTTGTACAATACTCACAGCTAATCCATTAGTTAAAGAACTAATCATATGCAGAATTACACAGTAGGCCTGAAATACAATTGATAAAGAGAAGCTAATTGCCTAATGCATATTCTAACTGGACCAAGCTATGTTTTATCCTAAATCAGTAGACATCATCAAAATTGTTCTTCATTTATGGATGAAAGGCTCCCCCTTCCAATACTTTTAATCTAAACATTTATTTCTTTTAAAAGTTGATCCTAAATATAATTGAAATTAAATTGTGTATTAATAGAAATATTTATTTTTTTCTAAAAATATAAAAATGAAAAGAAATTCAAGACATAAATTACCATTTAAAAAAATAATCTTTATAAAAATAAACTTAATTTTATAAGTGTAAATTAAAACATAAATTTATAAAATTAAATCATAGACATGTTCAATTGCTAATATTTTTCCATCAATAAATTTATTATAAATAACAAATAGTCATAAAATTAAATTTTAATTAATTTAGATTAAATCTTTGATCATAATAAATAAATAAATTCATAAAATCAAATTCTAAGCAACTTAAATTATAAATATTTATCTTAACCATTCTTTTCAAATTTTCAAATAAAATAAAATATATGATAAATTTCATTGACAAATAAATATTATATTAATAATTATCAACGACTATAAATCGATTGATCAATATATTGATAGCTACTGATATAAAAATTTATTAATAATTCTTTATTAATGTAATTATTGACAAATTTTAACCGAAGTAAAATATCATAGTTAAGACATCATGTTTATTTATTTTTTTCCACCGTTTTCTTCCTTCAACTGTTCTCTTTCGCTGTTACCGACAATATTACATTTGTCGCCTCCATTGCTACACTATTATTGCACCATTGTCATATTGTTGTCGTCCATTTACCGTTTTTAGCTTCTCTTCTACTACCTCCTTATATTGTCTTTCTTCTTTTTCTTTTCACTTTCCTTTTTCTTTTTCACTTAATTTGTTATAAATAAATTATTAAAATTATTAAAAATTTGATATTTATTATACTAACAGATTCACGAACCGAAAAACATCAATAATAAAAGTTCTAAATATTAACAAATTTACTAACAATTTTTTTAAAAATCTTATTATGGTAAAAGTTTAGAGGCAAATGTAGAAAAATTTAATTAACACTGACAAATTTAAAAGAAAAATAATTGCCAACAAGTGTTATACAGAATGATCAAGAAAATTTTGATAATACTTTTTAGTGATGATTTATTAATAAAGAATTTTATCAAGGAATCATGAATTATCGATAAATTTTATTAATAAATCCTTAAAGAATTTTCTGTTGATAACTAAAATTCTAATTTACTTTACCAATAAATTATAATTAATGAATATTTTATCTATAATTAAAATTTTAAAATTTATCAATAATTTAATTTTGCTAACAAATTTATTTTTAATTTAATATTTATGAATAAAATTCGTAACGAATAAGAATTATTATTGTAAATAGACCACAAGTAATGAATAAGATATTTTTAATACCCATATATTAACAAAAAAAATATATATATTATATTATTTATACATATATATATATATATATATATATATATATATATATATATATATTTTTGTACCTATTATACTTTAATTTAAATTAAAAATAAAATAAAAAAGATATGATTAAAATATTAACATATTAATTTTAAATAAGTTATTTTTATCAATTAATTTTAAAAAAAAATCATTTCTATCAATTTAAATGGATTATTTGAATTTTATTTATAATTTATAACCGATATATATTATATATTTGAATCTACAAAAATCATTTCTATCAATTTAAATGGGTTATTTGAATTTTATTTATAATTTATAACCGATATATATTATATATTTGAATCTACAATTACAATTAAATATATCGTTGAACACTTATTTTTATTTTATTTTTTTAAAATATTTGTGGATATTTATGAATATCCATGAATATTAAAAAATTATATAAGTACATGTATAGCGGATACTCAACGGATACATAATAGATATATATAAATACATAACATATATTTATCAGCAGATAAGATATAAGAGAGCAGATAAGATATGGGAGAGCTACTACTCTACCTGCTCCATTGATATCCCTAGGGATAAGATATAAGAAAACAGAGGAGAGCTACTACTCTACTTGCTTCATTGATATTCTTACTAAGAGTGTTATTTTTTTTTATAGAAAGTAGTTTATGTCGTTTAGTTTGTAGGTAAAAAAAGCTTTGTAAATGTTATATAATTTCGTTTGAACCATATCCCAATACATAATGTTAAACATAAAATCGATATTATCGCTGGAAATCTGATTAACATCCAACAAATGCTTTAGAGAAAATATTAGTTCACAACTTAACTGCATGAAACTCTAATCATAAATAAGATTAAAAATATGATGAAAGTTTCATTAAAATGTAAATAATATGAAAACCATTTATAAGTCTAATATTAACATGTTTAATTGTGTCCAAAAACATATAACATACTATTGAGTATGCAACATGATACGAAGAATTTAAGAATTTTGGAAATTCTAACTATTCTTTTATTCTTCAGTTGATCAAGGCTTAGAATTAACACCACTGATCTAATCAACTTTGTACCAAGAATTTATTGTTGAATCTTGTAAAATCTTAAAACATTTGTTATACTAGTTCAGGGGTGAATTATTTGTTATTCTTATTGTTATCTTCATAGTTATTTATTGATACACTTGTGTTGTTTTAATTTGTGGGTGAAGTAAGGTGAATTGTTTGTTATTCTGATTGTTATCTTCATAGTTGTTATATACTAATTCACTAGTTTTTGAATTTGAGGGTGAAGTATCAGTACCTTAGATGACATTGTTGATATGCCAAGCCGGGATACCATATTTTTGAAGTAACATTTTATGATTCATTCTATAACAGTACTGCACTACTTTCAATGATTTTAATTTATTCCTCCTCCTTCAAGTCTCGAGCTGTTTCTAGACGTTCCTATCATCTCCGACTTTTTGTCCTCCAGGTAAGTTGTCTTAGGAGCTAAACTGTTAATACTTGGAACGAACATGTTCCACAAGAAGTACCTGCATCTTGGTCGGAGTGTAGATTTCTACAAATCCTTTCAGAAAACAACACATCCCTGTACCTAGCCACAATCTTCATTGAATCACAGATGCATTTCACGCTGCATGAGCAATCTGAAATGGGTCTAAAACATTCCATTTCTTCCCAAACAATTCCCTTTGCACAATCTCTCTTAAATCTTCACAGATATCTCTGGTGAATTTTGGAAAATCCAAGCATTGAAGATCATGTAATTCAAAACAGAACCATCACGTTACAACTCTCCCACGCATCAAAGAGAGGATCATCTTATTAATAGGCAAGAGTTTACATGAAAGAAAAGCAAGAATATAAAACAAAGGTAAAAGGAAATAAATGGCCGCAGCAGAAATATGGTTCGGGCGAAAGGTCATACATAAGAGGCAATAAAACAAACAGAAAACGGCCCAAGCTGGATGCTTATTCAGAGCAACAAATCACATAATATAAATACACATATATAGTATATATAAGAAAAATATTACACATATACATACATAAAAAAAGCTATTTTGTAATAGTTATATAGTTAACAAACAATAGCGATGATACTAGTCTTTCAATCTTTTGTTGAATTACAAACATATACTAGTCTTCGAACATAAGAAAAGCACCCAACCGAGAACTGCAGCACACGATTTCAATTGACACTGGACACAATAGATAGCTGGACATAATAGACACGAAGCTTAGCTTAGAAACCACCGCGAAGGCGAAGGACAAGGTGCAGGGTAGATTCCTTCTGAATATTGTAGTCTGCCAAGGTACGACCATCTTCCAATTGCTTCCCGGCAAAGATAAGCCTCTGTTGATCAGGTGGGATTCCCTCCTTGTCCTGAATCTTTGCTTTCACATTATCAATTGTATCAGAGCTCTCCACCTCCAAGGTAATGGTCTTCCCTGTCAGAGTCTTCACAAATATTTGCATACCCCCACGAAGCCTTAACACCAAATGAAGAGTGGATTCCTTCTGGATGTTATAATCAGCAAGTGTACGCCCATCTTCCAGCTGCTTCCCAGCAAAGATAAGCCTTTGCTGGTCTGGTGGAATACCCTCTTTGTCCTGTATCTTTGCCTTTACATTGTCAATGGTATCAGAACTTTCAACCTCCAAAGTAATAGTTTTTCCCGTCAGAGTCTTGACAAAAATTTGCATGCCACCACGAAGCCTCAAAACCAAGTGCAGGGTAGATTCTTTCTGGATGTTATAATCCGCAAGGGTTCTTCCATCTTCAAGCTGTTTCCCGGCAAAGATAAGCCTCTGCTGGTCTGGGGGAATACCCTCCTTATCCTGAATCTTGGCTTTAACATTATCAATGGTATCTGAACTCTCCACCTCCAAGGTAATAGTTTTCCCGGTCAAAGTCTTCACAAAGATTTGCATGCCACCCCTCAAACGAAGCACCAAGTGGAGCGTGGACTCCTTTTGAATGTTGTAATCAGCAAGGGTTCTTCCGTCCTCAAGTTGTTTACCAGCGAAAATCAACCTCTGCTGATCCGGAGGGATACCTTCTTTGTCCTGGATCTTAGCCTTCACATTATCAATGGTATCAGAGGATTCCACCTCCAGGGTGATAGTTTTTCCGGTCAAAGTTTTCACGAAGATTTGCATCTGTACAATCGGAAACTAAATCATCAAAACAGTGACATAAATAGGCAATTCAATCAAACGACAAACCCTAATTCCTCCAGAATATACATAAAACAATTAAACCACATATCTAATCCCTAAAAAATATATGAAAAAATAATTTAAAACACCTTCTAACTATAATTTGGTATAAATGCAACACACGCAACAATTCGATAGCAGAATCCAATTGACAGCTCTATCAACACAATTAAAAGAAACAAAAAGATCGGTACGAGAATACGATAATTACCGAAAAACTAAGCTTAAGACAAGAATGGAAGAGAAATAAGAAACGAACCTTGAAAGAAAGAGAGAAAGACCAAAATATCAAGAAACTGCGAGATTGGGAAATTAGGGCTGAAAGATTGAGAATTGCAATGGATATATGGAAGGTGGGAATGGTGAGTCGTATTTATAGGTTGGACGCGAAGACTCTTGACAAAAATATCAATAAAGTTTCGAATAAATGTTTGCCACGTGTATGGCGTGTTGGCTGACACGGCACGATAAGCATTACAAACGCAACGGATTACGTTCTCTCTACAATGCTCTGGCAAATTCTATATTTTGCTTGTAACATCGTTAACCACACATGCTTGACTCTTAACTTAGTATCTTCTTCCTTTCAAACTACTCGAAACACGTGTTTACACCTTTTTTATTATAATAAAAAATAAAAGATAAATTTATCATAATCATCAAAATAATAATAATAATATTACTAAATTTATACAATAAATAATTTATAATTTTACATTGTATAACTAGTCAGATGGTACTCAATTTCATTCAAATGTATCCATTTCATATTCCTTTTTAAAATGTGTCAATCCGATCCTAATTTTTCTAAAAAATATCTCAATTAAGTTTCTTTCACCAAATATTATTAATATCGTTAACGGTATGGATATTTAAAATGACTTATAAAATTAAGTATTAATATTTATATTAAAAGTTAGTGGTAAAAGTCATCAATAGAGTTTAAGCATTGATACATGAATAAAGTTTTCAATTGACATCTTTTGAAAGCTAATGGCAGATCTATATGGGGGCAGGAAGGGACCCCGGCCCCCCAAAATTTTCTTTTTTTTTTTTCAGTTTATATATATATATATATTATATATAAACTGTAGGTAATGCATATTATAAATTAATAAAAATTACATTTTTTATTTTTTATTTTATATTTATTTTATTTAAACATAACATTTAATATAAATACATAATAAAACATAAAATTAAATATAATAAAAAATAAAAATATTCAGGTTTAATTTTTTTTTTGTTCTTGTTTTTATTTAAAAATTGATACTAGGATTAGGTTAATTACACCAATAAAGTAAATTATTCATATTAAGAATCTCAATTTTAATGAAAAGATCATTGATTTGGTTCGAGAAATTTAACGAAATTTATCCTAAAAGACCGAATTACATCAGTTTTTCAAAAATCGGAACCAAATTGAGATCAAAAAAACATTAGAGGACCAACTTAACATTTTTAAAGGAAAGCATGAATCAAAAGAGTAATTAAACCAAATATTTATTGAAATAATTTTTATTTTCCTTTTCATTGTCTTTTTAGTTTTTCACAAATTGTAATAATCTCTCACTCTCATATGTCTTTTTTTTTGTTTTTAAAGATAAAAAATTAGACATAAACTCATTATATTTCTCATTTATCTTCTTCCTTTCTCGTCCCTTGTCTTAATTGATAATGAAAACATTATTTTTTTTATCTCATGAGCTTTTTGTATATTCATTTTTTTTATGAATATAGAAAAAATAATAATGTATTGTGTATTAATAATAATGAATATATTTTTGTTTTAATAATTACATGCGTTAATTTTTTATTAGATTATGATCAATTATTTTTTAGTATTGTTTACAAAAAAGGTATATTGATAAAGAATGGAAGAATAAATGAATCGTTTAAGGGTGATGAAAAGGAAATTATTGACTAAAACAAGATAGATTCTACCTCTTCACATATGTTGAAGTATTATACTAATAAGTCATTTTTTGAAGCATTATACTACTTATCGAATCTAATAATCTCAAAATTATATTACTTTGGCCCCTCCAACACTTTTCGTCAAGATCTGCCACTTCAATAAAAAATATATAAATTTTTAAAATAGTTGTTAAATATGAAATTACAAAAAAAAAAATATGAATATAAAAAAAATAAAATACCTGTTAAAGATAAAATAGATTTTTAAAATAACAATTAAAGATAAATAATTTATAAAATAAATAATTTTTAAAATAATAATTAAATTTAAAATTAGAAAAACGAAATGCAAAAACAAAGACAGTATTATTTTTATACATTGTTATAGATAGTTAATTGAGTTAAAAAAATTGTACTTTTTTAATGTAAAGTGATAAAATTAATAATATTAATAAGAATAAAATTAATAATAGATTATACTAAAAATGGTTACAAAAAAAAATTATGTTTATATGTACCGTTATAGATATGTATAAAATCAAATTATCAAAGAAAAGAATATGTTTGTATTTACCGTCGATTAAAACGCAATAGTTATTAAAATAATTGACGGTTTAAATTAGTTGTTTTTTTTATTTTATAATTATAATATGAAAATACTTAGTAAAAATACTATACAACAGCTTATCATCACCCTTCTCGCATCTTATTTATTTTTCATTCATAACAAGCCATTTAAGAGATTGATGAATTTATTTGAAATCAGTCCATCACTTTATTAGGATGTAAAAACAATTTACACTGAGATATATGTTAATAAGACCTGCAATCAATAAAGAATAGATATCGTAAACAGATATCACAGCTTATAATTTTTATATTTGTCTGTGGCTCATAAGTATTCATGAGTAAAATCTACATCGAATAATTAATATTCACTAATATTTATTATCCGTAAATATTTTAATACTCATTTCTAAATAGATTAAGAGTATTATATTATATGTATCCATTACCTGAATAAAAAATTAAAATTAAAATTAATTTATATTTTATTAAGTTAAATTTAATTAAAATTTAATATTTATTTTATTGGATAATATTTAATTAAAATTTAATTTAATTTATATTTTTTTCATATTTTTTGTAATTTTATTTAAATTTCAGTTTAAAAAGTTATAAAATATATATTTTTTAAATATTCATGGTATCTAGAATATCCATAAATTTTAAAAAACTTATGATATTTTATAAAAAGTACCCATGGATAATGAGAAGGACAATAAGTAAATTAAAACTTTTTGTTAGGAATTGAATTACAAATAGACAATATCTACAAATAGACAATATCTACGCCCATCTAATCCATTGCTATTCTATGCCTACTTATTAATAGAACCAATATGATACCATAATATCAATATCCTTATCCACATATACTCTACTCGTTCTATCCTAATTTAAAGAAAAACATGATTAAAATATCAAATTTTTAGATTATCTTTTATCAATTAGTTTAAAAATATAATATCTTATCTTTTGTAAATATTCATACAATATTATTTAAATAAATTATTTAAAATTTGTTTAAAATCTATAAATATTATACATTATATTTTATTTAAATTTATAATTAAAATATGATATTAAATATTTTTTTAAAATATTTATAAATATTCAACATATATTAATGAATATTAAACAAATACATAAATATCCACACGGATATAAAAACAAGTACAAAATAAATATTCATCCACTTAATAAAATACGAAAAACTAGTACTTATATCGAATCCACTCCATTAACTTCTCTACTTCTTACATCTTGCCCAAAGAAAGTGTATGTTCCTTTCAATTTGACAAATGAAAATAAAATGAGATTTATGGAAAGGGAAGCACCGCCATATACCCTCCCTAAGTATGATGTCAAACTAGATCGATGAAATATTTTCCAAAATTTAAGATTCTATGAAAATCAAATAAAAAAAAGATGAACTCCACAAGAAAATGTCTAGAAACATGATCTTGGAAATTACTGAGAAATAAAAACTAAAAGGTTTGAGATATAAAATCTGAAAAAAAATAAGATAACACATAACAAGAAAATAAAAAATAAAAAATTTATCCTGAAAGACTTTTTATAGTCCTAATGAATCTTACGTGTTAATTCAAATACAATTACGTGGATGCATCCTATAACCTTTAAATAGGAGATGTATCAACTAAAAAACTACATTATTCATCATGAAGAGTTGAGAGAGAAGGAACTAATTAGAACAAATGCAGGCTGCGCTGAATTTATTTAATTGTGCTTAATATCTAAGTAAGGAAAAACTTCACTAAAAAGGAAACAAGTTTACATCTATATACAGACACTCACACTACGGAGACACTTCTACTATATTTATATAATTTTAGAAGAATAATCCATGAATTAAGAAAAACGTGTGTTATTATTTTAGGTAGGAAAGTTGGGCAATTATACTTGAGAGAAAAACTATAATTAGAGATTTTATTAAATAAAAAAGTTATTTTCATTTTTTAAAAAATAAAAATTACAAAATTAAAAGGACATATCTTATATCTTATTTTTGTATTATAAAAAAGTATGATTTAATTTCTATCATCACTAAAAAATAGAAAATTCATTACCAAAATTAATATTAAAATAGATATTTTTAATACTAAATTTAGTAGTAAATAATAATGAATAAGGCAACCTAACTCAGTTCCATACTTAAAATGATTGATTTATCCAATGCTAGTTTGGTAGCATTCAAAATAAACCACGATTCATAAAAAAATCATCGAAAAACTGAGGCGACTTACCTTAAAATTTTATTTACAGTGTCAAGAATTCAATTTTTTGACTCGATTTAACTTTATTTTAAACTCGATTAAACTTTACTTTTAACTTTGTTAACAGTATATCTCTAATTTGAATAGAATGCACTCAACAATACTTCTAGAATAGCTTAATTTTAAACCGTTCAAATTCAGAACAAAGTAAAATAGAAGATTTTGTTCAAGTTTAATGTGATTTAGCTATCAGAAGTTTAATGCAATTCAATGGTTTTGAACCGTCCCTAATGTTATACAAGGATTTATCCGCAACACAAGACAACACCAACAGCAAGCAAAGTTTAACAATCCTTGCGATTAAAACATTCGAGACAACCTACATCATATGGACTAAAAGAATAATCAATATGGTTCTTCCTTCTTTCTAGGTACCAAGATGGCAGAAAGTTATGACATAAGATCCTCCAAGAGCCTAGTTCTCAATATTTATTTCTACCCTTATATCAAATTTAGTTCCTAGAAAAAATAATCTACTTAATAAAAATTCAAGAATGAAAGAGTGATGCAAATTTCTAAAAGTAATTTGTGAAACGAGAAAGATATTTTTTATTTGATTTAAAGAACACACGAGTTCAGGGGATCATTTTGAAAACATAACAGCAGTACATACATACACAATCTGGTGATCAAGAGTACAAGGAAACAACAGTTGGTGAAAAGTGAAAAAGTTAGAAGCCACCGCGAAGGCGAAGGACAAGGTGGAGGGTGGATTCCTTCTGAATGTTGTAGTCTGCCAAGGTGCGACCATCTTCCAATTGTTTCCCAGCAAAAATAAGCCTCTGCTGATCTGGTGGAATGCCCTCCTTGTCTTGAATCTTTGCTTTCACATTATCAATTGTATCAGAGCTCTCCACCTCCAAGGTAATGGTCTTTCCTGTCAGAGTCTTCACAAATATCTGCATTCCACCACGAAGCCTCAACACCAGGTGCAGAGTAGATTCCTTCTGGATGTTATAATCAGCAAGGGTTCGCCCATCTTCCAGCTGCTTCCCAGCAAAGATAAGCCTTTGCTGGTCTGGTGGAATACCCTCTTTGTCCTGGATCTTTGCCTTTACATTATCAATGGTATCAGAACTTTCAACCTCCAAAGTAATGGTCTTTCCTGTCAACGTCTTTACAAAAATTTGCATTCCACCACGAAGCCTCAAAACCAAGTGCAGGGTAGATTCTTTCTGGATGTTATAATCCGCAAGTGTTCTTCCATCTTCAAGCTGTTTCCCGGCAAAGATAAGCCTCTGCTGGTCTGGGGGAATACCCTCCTTATCCTGAATCTTGGCTTTAACATTATCAATGGTATCTGAACTCTCCACCTCCAAGGTAATAGTTTTCCCGGTCAAAGTCTTCACAAAGATTTGCATGCCACCCCTCAAACGAAGCACCAAGTGGAGCGTGGACTCCTTTTGAATGTTGTAATCAGCAAGGGTTCTTCCGTCCTCAAGTTGTTTACCAGCGAAAATCAGCCTCTGCTGATCCGGGGGGATACCTTCTTTGTCCTGGATCTTAGCCTTCACATTATCAATGGTATCAGAGGATTCCACCTCCAGGGTGATAGTTTTTCCGGTCAAAGTTTTCACGAAGATTTGCATCTGTACAATCGAAAACTAAATCATCAAAAACAGTGACATAAATAGACAATTCAATCAAATCGCAAACCCTAATTCCTCCAAGATATACATGGAACAATTAAGCCACAAACCTAACTGCTAAAAAATAAATGGAAAAATAATTTAAACTTCTTCTAACCAAAAATCGGTATAAATGCCAACACATGCAGCAATTCGATGGCAGAATCTAAAAAGACAACTCTATCAACACAATTAAAAGAAACAAAAGGATCGGTACGAGAATACGATACTTACTAAAAGACATGGCTAAAACGAAAAACTGAACCTAAGATAAGAATAGGAGAGAAGTAAGAGACATACCTTGAAAGAAAAGAGAGAAAGACAAAAAGATCAAGAAACTGCTAGAATGGGGATTTAGGGCTAAGAGACTGAGAATTGCAATGATCGATGAATGAGGGATGGGAATGGTGAGTCATATTTATAGGTTGGACGCGATGACTCTTGAGAAAAATATCTATAAAATAGGGAATAAAAATTTGCCACGTGTATGACGTGTTTACTGACACGACACGATAAGCATTACAAATGCAACGGATTACGTTACCATACATGCTATCTTGACTCTTAAATTAGTATCTTCTTTCCTTAAAATCCTTAAAATAACTCCTCGAAAATGTTTTCACACCTTATTCTTACTATAATAAAAAATTAAAGATAAATTTTATGATAATCATTAAAATAATAATAATAATAATACTAAATTTATACAATAAATAATTTTGATAACTTTATCAATATATAATTTTTGTATTATAAATAGTTAATTGAGTTTAAAAAAACTTTATAAATTTGTTAATGTAAAGTAATAAAATAAATTATATTAATAAGAATAAAATTAATAATAAATTGCATATACTATAAATGGTTACAAAGAGAAATTCTGTTTATTTACTTTATAGATATGTATAAAATAAAATTGTCAAAGAAAAAAAAAGTTTGTATTTACTGTTGATTAAAACGGAATAGTTATAAAATTAATTGAGGATTTAAATTATTTGTTTCTTTTTATTTTATAATTGTAACATATAAAATACATAGTAAAAATGCTATACAACAACTTATCATCACCCTTTTTCTCTTTTTATTTATTTTTCATTCATAACTAGGCCATTTAAGAGATTGATAAGTTTATTATTTGAAATTAATCCATCACTTCTTACATCTCACCCAAAGAAAGTGTAAGTGATTTATATAGAAATGAATAAAAAGGTCCTGATTCAGAAAATAAAATGAGATTTTTGGAAAAGGAAGCATCACCATATACCCTCCCAAGTATGATGTCAATCTAAATCGATGAGATATTTTCCAAATTTTAGGATTATATGAAATCAAATAAAAAAGAGGTGAACCCTCTAACTCAGTTCCAAAGTTAATAATGATTAATTTATCCAATGCTAGTTTGATAGCATTCAAAATAAACCATGTTCCATAAAAATTCATCGGACTTACCTACAAACTTTATTTACAGTGTACAAAATTCAAATTTTTAAACTCGATTCAACTTTACTTTAAAATTTGTTAAAAGGAATACAATGTACTCAACGATATGTAAATTCAGAAAGCCCAAAATCCTCAAGAAATTAAAAACACAAAAACCCTAGCTAAAATCGGAAAATATGCTAATGGATAATGATATTTTGCAGATTTCAGAATCGAAAAGCAATTGCATGAATCTAGATTCAAAGATGATAAAACCAGTAAGCATAGATCAAACATTCCCAATTGAAAACATTGGATCGAGAGTACGATGATTAAGAATCCCGAGGCAAAATCAATCGATTGAAACTAATCCATCAGGGTGAGGAAAAAGATGAAAAATAACTAATATTGAACAATTTATACTCTTAACCATCAAAAAGAACTAATATGTGTATTTGTTTTACTGTGTATCGTTCTTAGTTATATTATCACTAATATTTTATTAAATTTGTCAAAATCTCTCTCACACGCAAATACGCATATATAAAAAAAAAATTCTCATTACGAGAATTAAACATACATATCTATTTATAATATTTAGACAATTAAACATTTTTCACTCTATCAATGTTTAACATTCTCACTTAAAAGTATTCTTTATATTTTTTTTTCATGTTACACACATAGTTGAAAACTACAAAAATAACAAAAACAAAACAAGTTATCACATTCTTTCATATCACATTTTTAACAATTACACCCCATTATTCAAATTATACATTTATCACTATTAACAATTTATCTTATTTTTGAAAAACTCGTGAAATGGACTCAAATTATACCCTTATCTTATTAGCTTGAAAATCTGTTTCATTTATCACTTAACCTTATACACTTTTAACTAACAAACAACGCATCTAATTTAAAACTTCACTCATACGAACTATAATTGAATATATATATATATATATATATATATATATATATATATATATATATATATATATATATATATATTATGCATTAAAATACGAATTATATAGTTTAATATCCGTTTTATTCACACATTACTAATTATTATTATCTGTAAGGAATATTAATGTAAGTTTGTAATATTTTATTGTACAGACGTAGTTTTAAAACAGTTTCAAAAAAAATGTAATTTGATAATTTGGTAACATTTTGTTATAAAGTGCTCATTTGTATTAGTAATTTTTTTGGTTATTGTAGATAAAAGAAAAAACAGAATGAACACTTATGCAGATGTTTTTTTCTTTCTAAAATTAGAAATTTTAAAGAACACTTATGATAAAATAGAACAACAATTTTTCTAAAAGTACCATATGTATGTTTTTTATTAGGTTCTTACTTGATTATATAACATGGATAACATTTTTTTTGTACAATTGATAATTTATTAAAGACATCATATTTTTATCATATATATCAGCACTTATTGTTCATTGTAAGCCTCATTTCTTTTCAGCTCTTACGAGTTTGGGCCTGGCCTTTTCGCAGACCCAAGACCAGCCCCTGGAAAGGACCCAACCCCTGCCTAGCTCTCACACTCTCACTTTTCACCTTTTCAGAAAAACCAGTTCCTCTTCCATCTCTCTCTGCTGAGACTTGAGAACTTTGCTAGGGCACAGTGGACTTTCTCCTTGAGATAGCTGGAATCCTTTCGTTTTCAAGTAAGTAACTCTTAGGGTCTCCTAGCATTTTCCCTTTTATTCCTCACTGTTTGGATACATGGGTTGGCGTAGGGTTTAACTTTATGCCATGTGTTGTCCCAGTTTTCGTGCTACAGCTCGCTACTGTAGTTCCTGAAGCTGTAGTCCTCCTTAGTTGTGGACTTGTTTCTTTTAGCGTCCAAAAAGGTATGGGAAGCTAAGGTTTCGTTTCTTTTTAGTATTTTTGCTTATTTCTGGACTGTATTGTGCCAGTAAAGCTTGAAAGTTGTTGTTGAGTGTATGGAAATGATTTATGCGTGTTTATGTTTGGTTGAGCGAGATGTGCATGTGCCAACAGGTGAGAAACCTGCTAATCTCGCCCAAGCGAGTGACTCTCGCCTAAGCGAGAGTAGCAGGGTCTCGCCTTGGATTTCATCTCGAGTTGCCGCCTAGGCGACCTATGTTATTTTTTAGCGAGACGTTGTCGCCTGAGCGAGAACTCGCATAAAATCCTGCAGTGGCCACTGTTGAACTCTCGCCTAGATGAGAAGGGGTCGCTTGAGCGAGAGTAACCCTTACGCCTGGGCAAGGACCTTCAGTTTGGGCGAGAATTCTTGACAGGGACTATTGTGTTGGCTGATGTGACTCCATATTGTGTTAATTATTTTCTTTGCTCATAGTATGTGGCCATGCTTAGTATGTATGCTTGAATGGGACTGGAATGAAAGTGTTGTTGTGTAATAAGCTATGATTTCATTTGATCGAACATTGGGATGCATGTGATAAGTATGTAATG
>Ga0214545_1008265_pt1 | contig 16752 bp, 21 predicted proteins | sample CNSS4metaG_FD_160064 | JGI IMG/M metagenome (GOLD analysis project Ga0214545, IMG submission 160064) | Root nodule microbial communities from cowpea collected in UCLA plant growth center, Los Angeles, California, USA - CNSS4 | ecosystem: Host-associated > Plants > Roots > Nodule | place: USA... | reverse complement strand
CCTAGCAACAGCAGCAGCACTCAATCCCTCAAGATCCCACTTGATGAAAGTTATCGCTCTACCCACACTAGGTTTTTCAAAGCCTTCCCACAGAGAGTTCTCAAGTACTCAGACTTCTCTAACTTTTGTGTTTGATAATGAAAGCCTACCACTCTATTTATAGAATCCTATTTAGAAATTAGGTTAAGAATATGAAAAGTTAAGTCGCAACTGCCATAAATAATCGATTATCATAAGTGATAATCGATTATCACAGAAACTTTTATGAAAATATTTTTCTTGTTGTGATAATCTATTATCAGTCAGGATAATCTATTATCAGCAGGTGATAATCGATTATCAGCAGTGATAATCGATTATTCCAGAGGCTTTTCTAAAAACTCAGTTTTAATTGAGATAATCGATTATCACTAAGAATAATCGATTATCACTAAGAATAATCGATTATTCTAGTGAATTTTGTAAATATATAAAATTCTCTTAGTGTTCTACTACATGGGTTTTGCCTTTTGACTCTTGACATACTAATTTAACTATTTCAAAATAACATACACATATTACAAAACCTAAATAACTAAACCCATAAGTCTTCAATGTATCTCTTGAATCGAAGCATTCTTTTAAGTCTTCAACATTTTTCCATGCATCATCATCAAATCTTCCATACTTCTTCATAAGTCATCATCATCATCAAAACTCCTTATTGGAGGAAGATGTTCATCTTCTTCTTTTTGTCAATAGTTTCCTATGGGAACCTTGAGGCACACACAACTTTCCTTCTTTAAACAAGTACCCCTTGGACACATAGTAACCCTCTTGTGCTCTCTTTTGGCACTTAGCAAACATGAACGAGAAGAAATCATCTTGTTCATGCAACACTCCCATGTGATCAAACCTTAGAATTTGAGCACCCAATTTTGAAAAGAGGTAGTGATTAACAAAAGTCAACACTTATAGCTAACCCAATTTTTAACAAAAGTCAAAACTTTTAACTTGATTTAAATTACATTGTTTAAAACGACACTTGGTCAAAAAGATTCAAATGACAATTGCGAACAAAAGAAAATTACATATATTTGAATATTTGTTTTAAAACAACTAATTAAATTATAAAATCTCCCGAGTTCACCCCAGCCTCTCGTCGATCCACTCCATGCCAAAAGCATATGCATTATCATTTGCTCCCGTATAACACACACGTTATACAATCATCACACATACAACAAACACACAAACAAACAAATAAGGGTAAGCTAACTGTAAACAATGATATTCATAAAAGAAATTCATAAAAAAATATGTCCAATGATACTCAATGTCACATTCAAGTAACACGGAAACATTATGATCACAATCCATCCTTGGTTTGAACACATAAATCCCAAATCCAAACAATCATACTAAACCAAACATAGCATCACATTCATAAAAAAATCTTCAAACATAGTGATGATAATCAAGCTTTGGTTTTCTGCGGCCTTTCACCCCACAACATCTAGTTTCCTAGAATAGATGGTTCAATGTGTCCCACTATCGCGGCCAGACTGTCTCCCTTATTCCTCAAGGAATTATGAGTAAAAACGTCGATGCATCACACACCGGGCATTATACTCGCAACGAGCCAAAATAAGGTGAAACATTTTTCCCCTCCCCACTACTTCACACAAGAGAGAGGGTACAACACTCAAACCAATCCTCTACCACTGCTTCACACAGGCGAAGATGACCCATTTCCACTGCTACACACAAGCGAAAGAGTCTTCACTGGGTTCCTAGGTACGAAAAACCTCACACAATATTTTATTCCACCAAGAGCTCTTCAAGCAAGGCAAACACTTCCAACATACAACACAAGAGAGTTACCGATTGCCAATAACACACCACCACATCATGCATAGAAATAGTTCCATAACAAATACACACCACCACATCATGCTTGAAAATATAAAGTTCCATAACATAAACCCGTCAACTTATCAAATAATACATTCAAGCAATGAACTCAACGAATGACATTCATTCCAACACAGGCATAACATCATACTCAAGAAATTATCCTCAAATCAACACTTAAACTTCATACCATGCAACCCATACAAACCAAGAAAAAGCACCAATCACATAACCCATTTATTCACGTCACTCTCCAACCATGAATCACAGCCTTGCACACCTTCATGCCTCAACATCCTCACTTACATCTCTCCCTCTCTTGGAAAATAACTAATTCTTATAATTTTTATCCAATCCAACTTAACAACACATTATGCAAACGATTTGGGTTTTTTAGAAATAAAATTGCAGCTTGTGTAAAACTCCAAAATTTGTGTATTTATATTCAAATTAAAGATGATTGAATCAAGAATCAAATGCAACAATAACCAACTTAATTGAATAACTATAGAGAAAGTTATGCACTAAACAAGCAACAAAGGTCAATGTTGTCAACAACTAAACTACAAGGACCTTGCGATAAAAAATGCTCTCACTACAGAGCTCCGATTCAAGGACCGACCGGTCAAAAAAAGAACTATGTGCTAAGGATCAACTGTTAAACTTTCAGCTTAATCCAACGGTTAACGAAGTAGTAACCTTCATTTTACGAAAAGTGTGCAGTCTAGAAAAATGGATAGTGCCTCAAAACGAGATAAAGAAAAGGAAAGGTGGTTGCACCAAAATAAATAGCTCACGTACAAACATGTGTTCAATCAATCCTTGGCCTCATTGAAATATAAAATCATGTACTACACCCACATCAATACGCAAGATATCAAAAAGAAGAAAGATGAAAGTTAATAACTTTGCACCACATTCACATAAATAAAAAAGGAGAGGTAAAAGAGTTAATCTCATGCAATAAACTTGCTCCAGCAGCGTGAATGAAGAGAAAACAATCACATATGCAGGCCCTGGAAAAGAAGAAGGATATATCAAGTATATTCATTAAAACCTCATGCACCAATCAACAAAATAAAGAGAAAAAATAAGGTAAAGCTTCAAACAACACAGAAAGCAAACTCAACTTCCCCTACACCACACATGAATACTTTTCAAGTTTCATTCATCAAGCAAACAAAAAGAAAACAAGAGAAGAAAGCAAGGTTGGCTTCCCCTACCTGGACTTGGTTCTTCACTAAGCGTTTCTCCCACAACCTCCTCTTTCACTCTCCATGTTTCTCCAACTCTCCTCTCCCTCTCATCTTTTCTCACATTTTAGAAACACTAAAACTATTACATATCCTATTCTAAAATCTTATCTTTTTGTCTATAATTAACATCTTTAATCTTTTCTATTAATATTCTAGAAGATAAATATAATATTCTTGGCAATTTATTTTATGACAGCACATATTTCTAAAAGATAAAAATGGATTTTGTAACAAAGAGATTAAAAAAAACAACAACCATATATATCTGCTATATCCAATGTGAATGGAGTGGCTTTTATAATAGCATGAAACTACACTTTCACTCTCCATGTTTCTCCAACACTCCTCTCCCTCTCATCTTTTCTCACATTTTAGAAACACTAAAACTGTTACATCTCCTCTTCTAAAATCTTATCTTTTTGTCTATAATTAACATCTTTAATCTTTTCTATTAATATTCTAGAAGATAAATATAATATTCTTGGCAATTTATTTTATGATAGCACATATTTCCAAAAGATAAAAATGGATTTTGTAACAAAGAGATTAAAAAAAACAACAACCATATATATCTTCTATATCCAACGTGAATGGAGTGGATTTTATAATAGCATGCAACTACACGTGAATTTTAATTATACAGAAGAGAGAGAAAACTAATTGAAAATAAGCGAGCCCCATAACTTAAATGAGAAAGAAAAAAAATATATATATATATAGAGAGAGAGAGAGAAAGAGAAAACTAATTGAAAATAAGCGGACCCCACAACTTAAATGAGAAAGAAAAAAAAAAATATATATATATATATATATATTAAATAAAATACTTAATTTAAATAAATCCATAATCTCAAACAAGCCATGAATTAACATAAGTAAAATATTATTCATAAAATAAAATAATCTAACATACAACCTTTCTTTTCTTTCCACACAGAGCTTTATACCTTGTGCATTTTCACAACATTTTTTAACTGAAATTATAATTCGTAAATAATAAAAAAATCAGAATCCATACCATTATTAAACATTATCAAAACAAAACAACCACCAAATAATTATATAACAACATGAAATTATTTCATACCTTTAACACAAACAGTCCCATATAGAAAAACAACATTATATTACCCACACATAAAACTCACCTCGCCTGAATCCAACATATGCATAACTCATCAAAGATAGATACCAGAAACATGTTCTCAAACCAAAACATGAAATCAACAACATATTACCAATAAGTACTATCTAACGATATGTCATCCTCTCATAACTAACCACTCTACCTTTCTTGCGCAACAATGCCTCGTGGAGAGAACAAGCCACAACCTTTACCTGGTCACCAAAACCCGGTAAGAGCACTACTTTCCTTAAGACTTACAAGCAACCACCCTTGCCTGCTCACTAAAACCCAACAAGAGCACAACCCTTACCTGCTCACCAAAACCCAGTAAGAGCTTTGCTTTCCCTAAGACCCACAAGCAACAACCCTTGCCTGATCACCAAAACCCAGCAAGATCACTGTGATTAAGCTTAGAACAAAGTCTTACAGTAGAACAAAAGCCTCATTTTACCCGACTCACCAAAGTTCTATGGATAAAAGTGCAACCTGATTTTACAGATGTGAGAGAATTCATACTACACATGACACACATAATCAAGCATAACATGCTTCATGACCATAGCACTCACTAAACATAGCATCTCACCCAAGCATGTATCACACTAACATTACCAATCATACCTTACATACCGTGTAAATATCACCAAACAAGGCCCAATACCAAAACAAGGCGCAAGCCCAAATAAAGGCCCAACCACTAGAGGAATGTTTAAGAAGATTCAAAATGCTAGTGATGGTCAAGATCCTTCAAGGCCCAATGGAATCAAGCTAACTTTCAAATGGGCTAAGGAAGATACTAAAATCTAGATGAACATTTGAGTGCATGTTCAACTTTGGCCAATGTAATTGGGCTATCCTTTGTAAATATTTGTTGCTTTGAATAATTGGATCAAAAATTCACCAAAGCATTATTTAATTGGGCTCACGACGTCATTAAAAAAGCTTTAGTTGAATAGATGTCTAGAAATCATGTCACACTTAACACATTGAGCACATGTTGAAATGGGGAAGGTGTGACTTGCCACATGACACTTGATCCACCAAATAATGAGATCTAGATCTAGATCTAGAAAGAATTCAACACATGTCATAAACTTAGCCTAGCTGAATTCTTCCTTCTCCTTAAGCTATACAAGAGAGCTCTTATGCATTGTGTAAAGGTTACTCTTAATTTGAATGGTAATTGTTTTGATGTTGAGAGCACTTCATATATTTGCCTTATTGAGAGTCATGAGAGCTAAGAATCTCCTTAGATCTCCTCTAGCCTCCTTCCTCTAGGACAGCGTCTCCTTCCTAGTACTTCATCTCCACCACACCATACCATAGCTCAAGGGCCTTCAACCTTGCTTCCATTCCATTTCTGTTGAATGCTCATGGTGTCTCTTCATCAATTTCACGTCCAAGGAGCTCCATCAAGTCGTATCAAGAGCCTCTCAAGCCACATATGTCTTGGGTTTGAATGAGTTCATCAATTTTTTATGTTTTCCGTGTTGCTTCTCTTAACACTAGAGGAACATAGATAGTGCACTAAATGGATACATAAAGGTTTTATTCAACTCACTGTTATTACAGAAATGAGGTGCATATATATAGCAACACACTCAGAAAAACAAATACAACAAAACTAACAAACTCGTTAAAACTAATAACCCTGCCGTATTGTTTGACTTAACACCTAACACTCTTCCTTAAGTAAGAGAAACTTTGTTGTTAACAATTCCAACTACATCTCTTTACCAGCTAAACTACTATGCTCTTAAAGCTTTTGTGAATAAGTATGCTAACTGCAACTTAGATTTTTAGTGTTCAATATCGAGTTTTCCGTTGCACACTTGATCACGTATAAAATGGACCATGTCTTAATGTGCTTACTTCTCCCATGCGATGTTGCGTGCTTTGCCAAGTTAATTGCAGATTTGTTATCCACTACCAACCTAGTTCTGCTTGAGAGTTTCACCTGCAACTCTCGTAGCATTGTTTCCAACCGGACTGCTTGACAACAAGCTCCTGACGCTGCTATATACTCTACTTCGTAGGAAGACAAGGCCACCATTGATTCCTTAGTTGAGTTCCATGAAATTGGAGCTCCTCAAAGGAAAAAGATATACCCTGTAGTGCTTATCCTATCACTCTTATCCCCACACCAATCTGAATCAAAATATCCAACCAATTCCAATTCTGAATCAGATTTTCCTTTTGGAAACAAGATACCATAGCTAATGGTTCCTTGTAGATATTTTAGGTTCCTTTTGGCAACATACATGTGTGATTCCTTTGGATCTTGCATGTACCTACTTATCAACCCAACACTATAACTCAAATCAGGCCTAGAGTTACACAAATATCTCACACTGCCAATAATCCTCTTATAATATGTTGCATCTACATATTGTCCATCAGTTTCCACTTGTAGTTTATGCCGAACCTCTACAGGTGTAACAACATAATTGCTTTTCTATATTTTGTAACGTTTCAACAAGTCTTGAGTATACATGGTTTGGTGCATCATAGTTCGATGCTTGGCCTTAGTAAACTCAACTCCAAGAAAATAATTGAGTTCACTTAGATCACTCATTTCAAAATCATTTAGCATTTGAGTCTTGAATTGAGCAATTAATTCACTAATGTTCCCAGTCACCAACAGATCATCCACGGACAACCATACAATCAACTTGTTTGTGTCAACCTTACCATTCAAACTATTAACATACACACCATATTCAAAGCTTCACCTTCCAAAACAAATATGTTTTGGAAAACTATCTATTCTTTGGTTCCAAGCTCTAGGAGCCTGCTTCAAACCATATAAGGTTTTCCTAAGCTTATAAATCTTCTCCTTCTGACCTTTTACCACAAACCCAATAGGGTATTGCACGTACACATCCTCCTCGAGAGAGATCCATTTAAGAAAGTTGCTTTTACATCAAATTGGTGCATTAGCCAATTGGATGAAATGGCAAAAATGACCACAACACGCATAGTATCTATTTTGGCCATTTGATGGAGGATTAGCCTCAACCAAGGATAGAGGCACTTGCTTAAGAAGACTAAGCATCTTTAGAAAGGAAGTTAACTAATCCTTCCTCCATGTTCATTGCTTTCATTATGTTTGAAATTCCCTAAGTTGACTTAGTTGAATCAACCTTAGTTGACTTGTTGACCTTTGATTGGGTTTGACTTGTTGGCTAGATTTGACTTGACTTAAGCCAACATGCTAATCCTTATTTATGTGTTTTGTAGGTTTAAGTAATGTTGATTATGGTGGATGATGTGGTGCAACACTAGTGGACAAGTGGAGATGAGATGGACCATAGGTGAAGAAAGAGAAAGGGCAAAAAACATAAAGTAAAAGGCATAAAGCAAGTGTACCTATGTACCTTTTGTCTGCTCTGTTCTTAGCATACTTTGGCCACTTTTGGAGACATACGAGACACCTTCTTGTTCTCCTTTAGTACTAGTACGAAATTAGCCTTGCACACACCATAGTTAGCTCTTTTGTCTCTCATTTTGTAACCTTATTTGACCTAGTTTCTAGAAGCTAGGGTTAGGTTTTTGTAGAGATATCCTTATGTATCTTTTATTTGCTTAGAGGCCCCTAAACTCTTCTATTTAAGGGGTGCTCTACAACTTGTACAAGGGTTGAACATTTTGAAGTAAAAACACTCATGTGTCTAACCTATTTGTGAGAGTTTCCTCCCTAGGGAGTGAATACTTTTAAGCCTTATCTTGCATAGCAAGTGGCGGCACACATACACTCATCTTCAAGGATGCCATGGCTTCTAACCTAGCCTTGTGGTGGCATGCTTCTCACATTTTTTACCATTCCTTTCCTTTCCATTTTATGTTTTCTTCTTCCTTTAATTATTCTTGGTTTTCTATGGTTTATGTGCATTCCATTTCCTTTTTGTTTAGAATCAATGCATCATCTTCTTCTCTTGAGCTTTGCGAATGGAACCTTCACATCTAGATATCATGCTATCTTAATATCCAGTGGGGATTTCACTTACATCGTGTTTGGATGAAGCATTTCAACAATGCTGAGAAATTGAAATGCATTGTATTTGAATTTTTTGCAATTAAATTCCTTTCATTTTCTAAATAACTTGTTTGGATAAAAATATTAAAATACCTTACATTTCAATTTCTTATTTGGATAAAATAATTGAATATCTTGTGAGATAAAATTTCATTTTAACAATATTTATTTTAGACTTAATTATGTTTTTAGTTCATGATAAATTTGGAAACGGGCTCGACGACCCAAATGGGTCGGTCGACCGACGACTCAAATGGCCCGGAAACCCAAATGGGATAGGTTAGGTCGGCTCCACGGTCCAGGCAAGCCTGGTGAGCTTGATAGCCCATACGGGCCGGTCATGCTCGTCAAGTTCGTTGACCCAGCCTGACCCAACCTATCTAGGTCGTTGGCCCGGCTTGGCCCTACTAGGTCGTCGGGCCTGTCCAACCCATATGGGTTTTTGGGTCGTTTATGTCAACGGGCACACCCAGCAAGTTTATGTTGTCGGGCTGGTCGGTATCGCCTAGGTCATCAAACCGATTGGGCTCGTCTAGGTCGTCAGGCCAATCGGGCCTAACTTACTCATCGGGTCGGTCAGGCTTGTCGGGTCAATGGGTCGGTCGGGTCGTTGGGCCTGCCCAACACGTCTGGGCCATTAGACCCGCCCGACACCTTTAGGTCGTCTGGCCCACCAAACTCATGTGGTGTCATTGGACGCGCTGCCCCGTCTTGGTTGTCAGGTCGATTTGGTCCGTCTTTGTCTTCGAGCCCAGCTAACTTGTCTAGGTCGTCAGTTTCGTTTGGGTTGTTGGGCCCGCCCAACCCATCTGGGTCTTTGGGCTTGCTCGACTCGTTTGTGTCGTCAGGTCAGTTTGATTCGTCTTGATCGTTTGGCCAACCCAGCCTGTCATGGTTGTCGGGTTTGTCGGGTCTGTTTGGGGTTGATTCTAGAGTGTGAGGTTGAGTGAGAAGAATTTCAAATTCCACCTTTTTAAGGGTATTTGAATTTCTTCTAATTTAGCTAATAGAAATACTTCAAAAAAATGCATGCATTTTAAATGCTTTTTAATTTCTCTATCCAAATAAAGCATTTCATTACAAAGAATTTTAAATTCTCCAAATAAATGAATTACTCTCTTGAATTACCTCATCCGAACACATCATTAGCTTTCTTAATCAAGTCACACCATATTCAATAATCTTAAAAAGGAACAAGATAATCCTTCATCATTTGGTATCTAGAGCCTTGGTTATCTTGAATATGGTGTTTTTCATGTGTCAACTAACCTTGTCTTGTTGTAGCTATCTTGGTATGGTTCAAATCCACTTCCATTATACACAAAACAGGGCTAGCAGAAAACGTGACGATTTTAAAACATTAAACTGCACCAGCTTTGTGGTCCAAAAATTGTGTTTTAGGTGTTAAAAGAAAGCTCTTTGAGTCTAATTTCCAACAAAAAAAAAACCAATGCATTTGGAGCTTTGTGGAGAGAGTTAAGATCTAATGAATGAGCAAAGGTCAGATCTGCCAAGAATACGTCAATTAGCATTTTCAGGTTGTGTTATGGCAGTTTGGCTACAATTTTTGCACCTCTTTAAGCTCCTAAATGTTGTTGGATAACATGTCTTTTGGATGCTTAGTCATTGAGCCTCAAATTCATGAGTTTAAATGCATGATAGGTACATGTTTATGTCTTTGTGTATGTCATGAGTCTTTAAATGTACCTAACTTTTGCTTAAGTCATATCTCATATGTTAACTTGAAGTTTTCTTGTTCTTGTTTTTCCAAGTATTTGAATCTTGCATTCACTTTATGTCTTGCTTGATGTATGCTCCATGAAATTGATTTTGCCTAAAACTTGAGGAACTAAGTGTCCAAGCCACCTAAAACCTTTGTGGAAAGAAGAAAATTTTGCACCAATTTTTGCCTAAAAATCGAGAGCAACCTTGCTCCTTGGTGAACTAAAAGTGTTTTTTTTTCACTAGTTGTTATGCTACTAGTTTTCATACTTGAGAATTGGGTGATATTGGCTTGGTTATGATCTTTCTTGGTGTATGCATTACTTGAGAGTTAGTAGTGCATGTTCAAGAATTTTCCATAGAGTCTTTAAACATGTGATTTTCTTGTTTTTGTCTTGTTAAAGTTTTGTCACATAATTTTCCCATCTTAGAGTTAGTTTTCCTTGTTTTTGTGCTTTTCTTGCTTGTCAATAGGTGTTCTTTGTTTTGTCTTAGTAGTTTTATTTTCTTGAAACTCTTGGGGTGTTGTTACCGAATCACTTGTCTTGCATTTGAAGGGTTTTGAACAAGTTTTTAAAAGTGTTTTCTTCACTCCTTTGGAGGATTTTGAGTACTAGCCTTGCATTGTTACTTTGGGGGTGTGATTTAAACACTTGGGTTGCATTTTGGGTTGGATTTGGTCTCGGTTTTCATATTCTCCAACTCCTAATCCATTTATTTTGTCTTGGCTTTGAGTGTTTTGTTATAGGATCATGGCAAGTTCATCAAATGCAATTACACCAAACAAAAACAATATATTGATGAGATTGCTTCGGGATTTGGAGTTGTCTAGGAAGGAGGCCTTTGAACAATTGAGAAAAGACAAGGAGTAAAGTGACATAAGAATCCAAAAACACATTCAAAAGCTTGAAGCTAGAAAGCAAGGAAGAGAGGCTAGGAAAAGAGCGCATTCTGGGCGCAATCCATCACAAAAGAAGCAAACTCCAAAGATTCCTAAGTTTTATGGAGGAAGTGATCCCAAAATCTTCCTTGAATTGGAAGCTAAAGTTGAGCAAATTTTCAATGAAAATCATGTAAAGGATCAAGCACAAGTTGATCTAGTAGTTTTAGGATTTTTGGAGTATGCCAACACTTTGTGGCATAAAGTTTGTAAGAATTATGACCAAGGGCCACCCACGACTTCTTGGATGGACATTAAAACTCTTATGGGTGCTAGATTTATTCCTCCCTCCTATAGGAAGGAACTTCTTTTGAAGTCCAAAGGCTTCACCAAGGTCCTATGAGTGTGAGTGAGTACTTTAAAGAATTAGAGTCTCAAATGCGTAGGGTTGAAATAAAAGAAACTAACAAAGAGAAAATAAAAAGATTTGTGAGTGGTCTTAGGAGAGACATACAAGACCAAGTACAATTGTGTGAGTACTCCACTCTTGAAAATGTTTTCACACTTGCCCTTGGAATTGAAGTTCAATTGAAAAGAAAAAGAAGGGCAAAGAAGAGTTACTCACCCAGCCACTACTTTAGTCACTCATGGAAGGGAAAGGATAAAAAGAAATATGATAAGTTCCCTTCTAACTCTCATCAAGAACCACCAAGAAAAAGTAAGTCACCAAGTGATCACATTCACCATTCCCCTTCTCCAAGATCAAGTTCCATTAAATGTTTTAAATGTTTAGCTTATAACCACATTGCTTTAAATTGCCCAACCAAGAGGACCATGGTCTTAAAGAAGAGTAATGATGTAGAGAGTGAACATTATTCTCCCCCTTCCCCCAAAAGTACTTCTTCCCGCACTTCTTCTTCAAATGAAAGGATTAAACCCCTAGAAGGTGGATTGTTAATGATAAGGCACCAACTAGTACAAGTTTCCAAAGAACTTGACCCTTCTCAAGGATAAAACCTTTTTCATCCAAGGTGCCATATCAATGACAAACTATGTCCCCTCGTCATAGATAATGGAAGTTGTGTAAATGTGGCTAGCACAAGGGTTGTGGACAAGCTTTACTTGAAAACTATCCCTCATGCCAAGCCCTACAAGCTATCATGGCTTAAGGAAGAAGGCATCAAAGTAACTCAACAAGTCCTCATTAACTTTTCAATTGGACATTTTAAAGATGAGGTGTTATGTGATGTTGTGCCTATGGAAGCAACTCATGTTTTGCTAGGTAGTCCATGGCAATTTGATAGAAAAGCCTTTTATGATGGCCATGCTAACACTTATGCTTTCTCCTTCTGAGGAAAGAAGTTCACACTCCTACCTCTCTCACGCAAACAAGTAAATGAGGACCAAAATAAAAGGAAAGATAAACAAAAGATGACAAAGAAAAAAAGAGCAAGTTACCTCCAAAGTGTTACTTGCCTCCAAAAACATTTTTCCAAAGCAAGATGGACATCACCATTCTTTCTTCTCTCCCAAAGATAAAAAAGAAGACCTAATACGCAAGCAAGAGAGGAAGAGTGGTTTAGAAAATAGGGATGGCCTAAACAAAGCTAGGGGTAATACCCTTAGAAAGGATGGAACAAGAGCTCATGAAAGGGAGGTGCAAATCCTCCCCCAAATCAAGTCAAGCTTCATCTACAAAGGCTTACAAAATTTGTGGTCAAATTCGCTCCAAGGAGGGGAGGATGATGAAGAATTGACCCCAACAAAGGATGGAGGCACATTCTTAAGAAGACTATGCATGTTTAGCAAGGAGGTTCACTAATCTTTCATCCATGTTCATTGTTTTCAATAAGTTTGAAATTCCCTAAGTTGACTTAGTTGAATCAACCTTAGTTGACTTGTTGACCTTTGATTGGGTTTGACTTGTTGGCTAGAGTTGACTTGACTTAAGCCAACATGTTAATCCTTATTTATGTGTTTTGTAGGTTTAAATAAGGTTGATTATGGTGGGTGATGTGGCCCAACACTAGTGTGGAAGTGGAGATGAGATGGAGCATATGTGAAGAGAGAGAAAAGGAAAAAAGCATAAAGTAAAAGGCATAAAGCAAGTGTACCTATGTATCTTTGGTCCCCTTTATTTTTAAAACACTTTGCCCACTTTTGGAGACATATGTGACACCTTCTTGGTCTCCTTTAGTGCTAGAACGAAATTAGCCTTTCACACACTATAGTTAGCTCTTTTGTCTCTCATTTTGTAACCTTATTTGACCTAGTTTCTTGAAGCTAAGGTTAGGTTTCTGTAGAGACATCCTTATGTATCTTTTATTTTCTTAGAGGCCCCTAAACTCTTCTATTTAAGGGGTGCTCTACCACTTGTACAAGGGTTGAACATTTTGAAGTAAAAACACTTTTGTTTCTTAACCATTTGTGAGAGTTTCCTCCCTAGGGAGTGAATACTTTTAAGCCTTATCTTGCATAGCAAATGGCGGCACACATTCACTCATCTTCAAGGTTGCCATGGTTTCTAGCCTAGCCTTGTAGTGGTGTGCTTCTCACATTTTTTACCATTCCTTTCCTTTCCATTTTATGTTTTCTTCTTCCTTTAATTGTTCTGCTTTTCTATGGTTTATGTGCATTCCATTTCTTTTTTGTTTTGAATAAATCCATCATCTTCTTCTCCTGAGCTTTGTGAAAGGAACCTTCACATCTAGATAGCATGATATCTTAATGTCTAGTGTGGATTTCACTTAGCTTTCTTAATCAACTCACACCATATTCAATAATCTTAAAAAGGAAGAAGATAATCCTTCATCATCATTGGTGAGAAAATCTCTCCATAATCAACCCCAACTTTCTACAAAATCCCTTTCATAACCAATCTTGCTTTGTATCTCACTATCTCCCCTTTTGGATTTACTTTCACCTTGTAAACCCATTTCAAAGCAATTGGTTTCTTTCCACAAGGAGGATCAACTAAATCTAAGGTGTGATTCTTTTTTATAGAAGTTATTTCTTCTTCCATGGCTTCCCAACCATTTGCATATGTGGCAGCTTCATCAAAATTCATCAAAATTAAGGTACTATAAGCAAGATCGCCTTCTGGTGTGACATCAGTATCATGAAGTAGCTCGTAATCATTCAGACGAGATTGTTTTTGTACTGTCCTAGATGATCTCCTTACGTGAATATCTTGGTCAATAGACCCCACTTTACTAGCAACATTATCTTCCTCAAGCACAATCATAGGTTGGGTATTTTGTTTTTGTGTCCATTGCCATGTAGAGGTTTCATCAATCACCACATCTCTGCTGATGTGAACTTGATTGGTTACTGGATCCAATAGTTTGTACCCACTTATAGAATGAAAGCCAATTAGAATTAATTAGCCCCTTGTCATCGAGTTTACTTAGTTGCTGATCAGCGACGTGCTTGAAGTAGAGCGACCCAAAAACTCTCAAATGTGCAACGCTAGGTTTTGTCCCACTCCACGCCTCTTTTGGTGTGATGCCTTTGAGGCTCTTCGTAGGGGATCGATTGAGCACATACAAGGTTGTGAGGGTTACCTTTCCCTACAATTCTTTTGGAAGATCTTTGCACTTGAGCATGCACCTGACCATATTAGAAAGAGTCCTATTTTTCCTTTCGGCCACACCATTGTGTTGGGATGTGTGTGGAGGTGTGATTTCATGCTCAATCCCAATTTCTTCACAAAAATTTATAAACTCCTTTGAAGTGTACTCCCCACACCTCAAGCAAGAAATGATTCTCCAGTGCATGGCCCTCACCCTTCAACCCGGCCCCTTCGCCAACAACGTCTACCTTCATCCACCTGCCTCTATGCACGAGTTAAAGTTGTGTGTCGTCGACTACGTTCGTATGGAGGAAATGCAAACCCTCCATACTAAATTCTGCAATGATTACGCAGCCACCACTGCCAACCCCACCCCACAACCCTCCCGTCCTGATCCGAGACCGCGAGAACCCCAACAACCCCGCTTCACCAGATACGCTCCCCTCAATGTCCCTAGATCCTGCCTCCTTGATGAGGCCTTACAAGCCGACCTCATCCCATCGCTGTGCAAGACAACTACCCCCCCAACGCCGACATGACCAAATATTGTCGCTATCACCGCAACCATGGCCATACTACAGAAGACTGTAAAGTACTCTGGGATAAAATCGAAGAACTGATGCGTGCTGGCCACTTTCGCCGCTTTATCCGCAGATAAGATCACTCCTCTTGATCCTGCCATCCTCCTTGTCTCGACCACAGACGCCCTCCCTATGACTCTCGTCATGATAAACGCCCCAACCAATCCACCAACCAAGACCTCCAACCGGCTCGCACCGATGTCACCCCCGCCGATCCTCCCCTACGCGGCACTATCAACACCATCTCCTGTGATTTCGCTAGTGGAGGATCTACCTCTTCTGCCAAAAAGAAACACCTCCGCCATATCCAATCCATCAACCACATTACACATTCCCATCACAGACGCCGCATGCCTCCCATCACCTTCACGGACGACAACTTCCACGGCCTCGACCACCAACAAGACGACCCTATGGTCATCACTGTTGAAATAGAGAACTACGCAGTTAAAAAAGTCCTCGTCGACCAAGGTAGTTCGGTCGACATCCTCTACTGGGCAACATACCAGAAGCTTCAACTCCCAGACACAGCCATGGTCCCATATGATGAACCAATTTATGGCTTTTCTAGAGAACAAGTTTCCACTAGCAGCTACATTGACCTCCACACCGTCTTCCGTGATGGAGCCCAAACCAAGACCATTCTTATCTACTTCTTCATCGTTGACGCACCCACATCTTATAATGTCCTCCTTGGCCACCCCTCGCTCAACACCCTTGGCGCCATCGTCTCCACCCCTCATCTGTCCATGAAGTTTCCCTCCCCATCTGGCGACATCCTCACCATCCATTGCGACCAACACCTTGCACGTGAATGCTACATGGCCAGCCTAAGCCCGCAACTCCTATCCAGCAAACTAATCACATCAAGCGGCCACCCGGCTCTGGGATCACTCTGTCGGATGAGGATCTAGACCGCAGAGTGGGCCGAGATGTTTGCCTCGGACCTGTTGAAGAGACCACCCCTTAGAGCTCCTAAATGGCCACTTCATCAAACTTGGCACCGGATTGGAATCTGAAGAGCGTGCCATCATCACACCCGTTTTAGTCGGCAACACAGACCTTTTTGCTTGGTCAACTGCCGACTTACCTGGAGTGGACCCTCAAGTAGCATCCCACAAGTTATCCATCTACAAAGAAGCCCGGTATATCTCCCAGAAAAAACGCAAACTCGGCGAGGAGCGACACCTAGCGGCCAAAGCTGAGGCTGATAAATTACTGAGTGCAGGGTTCATTGATAAGCTCACTACACCACTTGGCTTTCTAACGTAGTCCTGATTAAGAAAGCCAACGGCAAGTGGCAGATGTGTGTCGATTACACGGATCTTAATAAAGCCTGTCCTCGAGATGCCTCCCCCTTACCCAATATTGACCGACTTGTTGACGGCACGGCTGGGAACAAGGTCCTCAGCTTTCTTGACGCATACTTTGGTTACAATCAAATCCCCATGGCCGCATCCGATGTAAAACCCGGGAAAATTAAATAGTTATTTAATTAATTATTTAGTTAGGACGGATAATGAGAATATTTAAAGCAATAAATGCGAGGAGTTATGACGTTGAAAGGTACTAGCTCATGTGGTTGAGAGCAATCTATTGTGTGTGAGGACTTGGGTTCGAGTCCTATGTGTGCCACTTGGGTGTTATTTAAATTGTGTGTTTTTGTGTGTTTTTATATTGGATGCGT
>Ga0214545_1008260_pt1 | contig 16764 bp, 24 predicted proteins | sample CNSS4metaG_FD_160064 | JGI IMG/M metagenome (GOLD analysis project Ga0214545, IMG submission 160064) | Root nodule microbial communities from cowpea collected in UCLA plant growth center, Los Angeles, California, USA - CNSS4 | ecosystem: Host-associated > Plants > Roots > Nodule | place: USA... | reverse complement strand
TATGGTGTGAGTTGATTAAGAAAGCTAAGTGAAATCCCCACTGGACATTAAGATAGCAAGCTATCTAGATGTGAAGGTTCTTTTCACAAAGCTCAAGAGAAGAAGATGATGGATTGATTCAAAACGAAGAAGAAATGGAAAGCACATAAATCATAGAAAACCAAGAGCAATTAAAGGAAGAAGAAAACATAAAATGGAAAGGAATAAATGGTAAAAAATTTGAGAATCATGCCACTAAAAGCCTAGGCTAGAAGCCATGGCAAACTTGAAGATGAGTGGATGTGCGCCGCCACTTGCTATGCAAGATAAGGCTTAAAAGTATTCACTCCCAAGGGAGGAAACTCTCACAAATGGTTGAGACATAAGAGTGTTTTTACTTCAAAATGTTCAACCCTTTTACATGTCTAGGAGCACCCCTTATATAGAAGAGTTTAGGGGCCTCTAAGCAAATAAAAGATACCTAACGATGTCTCTACAAAAACCTAACCCTAGCTTCTAGAAACTAGGTTAAATAAGGTTACAAAAAATGAGAGACAAAAGAGCTAACTATGGTGTGTGCAAGGCTAATTTCGTTCTAGCACAAAAGGAGACAAAGAATGTGTCTCATATGTCTCCAAAAAGTGGCCAAAGTGTGCTAAAAACAAAGGAGACCAAAGGTACATAGGTACACTTGCTTCATGCCTTTCGTTATGCCTTTGCTTTACTCTCTCCTCCACATCATTTATGCTCCCCAATCACAATGCGCCACCTAACATTGCTTTCTTACTCCTAATTAACCTACAAACTAAATAAACATAGATTAGCATGTTGGCTTAAGTAAAGTCAACTATAGTCAACATGTTAAACCTAGTCAAAGTTCAACAAGTCAACTAAAGTTGATTCAACTCAGTCAACTTATGGAATCAAAAATAACAAACACAAATGAAAGGGATGAAGGATTAGTGAACTTCCTTTCTAAACATGCTTAGGCTTCTCAAGCATGTGCCTCCATGGGTCAATCCTTCATCAATGGGTCCAACAGTAGGTTCTTCCTCTTGATTTGCTCCACTTGGGCTAGCTTCATGGTCATGTGCACCACCAACTGCACCATCAGCAACTGCCCATCCATTTCCTACCTTGAGAAAGCCCATTTTTGTGCAAATTTTTGTTAGAGGTTTGGTTTAGTAGTCCATTTGACTCTTCTAGCTCATCCTCTACATCAATTCCAAAGTACTTTATGAATTTGGACACCAAAATGACATATAGCAGCTTGAAATATATGAGTCTCTTGGCTTTGAGCATGTGATCATGAATCACATAGATCCAATCTACTTGCACATTGTGTTTAATGCAGTACATGATGATCAAATCTCCCTCATTCAATGTAGAGTGGTTGCTCCTACGTGGAACTATGATTTTTGTGACAATCATAGCAAGAAGCCTTTGATCCACCTTGAGTCCACCAACATGAAATTGTTTGATCTTAGGAGCAAGTTTCCTCTAGCATTAACCATAGTATTAGACTTTGTTGAACTCTTGCACAACCTCAGTTTCACCTTTTCTTTCTTGCACACCTCTTGCTTTGAGTCCAGTCACATCCTTCCAAGCCATCTTGTTGATATCCATGCGGACTCCCTTGATACTTGACAACAACATATCATTTTTGAACTCCAAGTTGTGGAAAACATATTTTCTAAGCCAGGATATATCTTCCTTGAAAGTTCAAGGAAGGTATTCACCCTTTTATGCTTAAGTTGTTGGAATAAGATCTCAAAACCTTCAGCCTTCAACCACGAAAATCTAAGCACCTTAGGAATGTTGATTTTCTTCTTATTCATCTCAATAAGGAACACTTGGATGTTGTCCTCATGGTTTCAAACCAAGCTTCACCTCTCCCATGATGTTCTTAATTTTGACACCTTAGAGTGGGAGGAGTGGAGTGTTCTTCATCAGATTGAACAATTCTCTGTTGACGATGAGGTATGATGGTCGTGGGTGTGGCTGTTTCTAAGAGATGTATGATGCAAATGCAAGAATTCAAGTGTAGTATTTATAATTGAACAGGCTGACTTTCATAAAACATTCGATTAAATGGTGCAGATTTATTCAATTAATTTGTTTTAGGTTACCCAAGCCAAAATGATGTAGTTGATTACAGTATCTTACACATTCATGACTAGGTCAGCTTTGCAATTAAATTCTTTAGAAAATTTGCAGTTTAAGTAAAATCAATAGGCTGATTTTATAATTCACTCGACTAAAACATCATCAGTTCATAAAAGACGAAAAACAAAATCTGGTTAAGTGAAATCAACATATTGATTTTTGAAATCAATCGATTGAAAATCATGAAATTGAACTTTATACTTCCAAATTCAGTTTTAATGAAATCAACATAGAATTTTGAAAACAACATATTAACATTCATGATAGATTATAATTTTTGCATACAGTTGTAGTTTAAGTGAAATCAACACATTGATTTATAGAATCAACAAACTGAAAAATATGATAGACCAGAATTTGTGCAAATAGAGGCAGATTTAAGTGAAATCAATAGACTGAAATGAAAAATCTATAGGCTAAATATGATAGTTTTCAGTTTATGCACACATTAGTTGATTTTAATCAAATCAATGCATGAATACATAAGATTAACATGCCAAAAACACATTAGACCACATTCTTCATGTCTAATATGGCCAGTTCAATTCTTAGCTTGTTAAATTTATTTCTAGCTAATGATTTTGTAAACAAATCAGCCAATTAATTTTCAGTTTTAACAAATAAAATTTCACAATCTCTACTTTTGAACATGATCGAATGAAATGATGCCTAATCTCTATATGCATGGTTTTAGAATGTTGTATTGGATTCTTGGTTAAATTGATGACACTAGTATTATCACAATACAAGGGTACCTTACTTAGCTTTACACCATAGTCCAAGAGTTGATGATTTAACCATATGACTTGTGCACAACCATATCCAACAGCTATATATTCTGCTTTAGCAGTAGAGAGTGCCACATATGCTTGCTTATTTATATTCCTTGAGATTAGACTTGAGCCAAGTAGATGGCAAGTTCAACTTGTGCTTTTCCTATCCAATTTGTACCCTACATAGTCAGAATCTAAAAAGCCACTAAGAGTTATGTTAGAATCACATGGATACCATAAACCAACACTAGTGGTTCCTTTTAGATACTTTAGGATCCTTTTTACAACTTTTAGGTGCAACTCCTTTGGATTTGCTTGAAACCTAGCATATAAGCATACACCAAACTGGATATCTGGCCTACTTGCTGTAAGATAAAGCAAAAACCTAATCAACCCTCTATATTTGGTTGAATCCACTGGTTGGCCAGCCTCATCTCCATCCATAATGCAACTTGTAGCAATTGGAGTGGCAACTTCCTTGCAATCCTCCAATTTGAACTTTTTCAAAAAGCCAAAACAGTATTTTGATTCGCTTAAAAATGTTCCATGTTTAAGTTGCTTTACTTGCACCCCTAGAAAGTAGGTAAGTTCACCTATCATGGACATCTCAAATTCTCTTTACATAGCTGCAACCAATTCTTCACATTATGTGTTGTTATTTGAGCCAAAGATGATATCATGAACATACACTTGAACAAGTATAACATCACTTTCATGTTTTCTAATAAAGAGTGTTTTATCAACTGCACCTCTAGCATAAAATTTTGATAAGAGAAATTTACTTAGCCTTTCATACCACTACCGTGGTGCTTGTTTCAAACCATACAAGGCCTTTTTCAACTTAAAAGCATGATCAGGATAAAGGTGATCCTAAAAGCCAGGAGGTTGTGATACATACACTTCTTCATTTAAGAAATCTTTCAAGAATGAACTTTTCATATCCATTTGATGCAATTTAAAGTTACACATGCAAGCATATGCTAGGAGTAATCTCCCAACTTCTAGCCTAGCTACAGGTGCATATGTTTCGTCAAAATCAATGCCTTCTTTTTTATTATACCCTTTAGCAATGTTTCTTACTATGTTACCATCTTCATCCATTTTGTTTTTAAAAGCCCATTTAGTTCGAATTATATTCATGTCATTAGTTTTAAGAACTAGAAACCACGCATCATTTCTTAAGAACTAGGTTCAATTTGAGATACAAAAGCAACATGTTCACAAAATACAAGTCTTCTTCTAGTGGATACTCCCTACTTGATATCACTAATAATGTTGTCCTTTGACAATCCTTTAGGCTCGATCCAATCCTTAGGTAAGTTGTTATCTGCAGCTTTTTCAGTTGGTTCTTTTTCCTTTTCAACTGATTGATTTCCTGCAGCAGAGGGCTTTTCTATAGTAGAAATATGTTCCTGCAGTAGATCTTCTTCATCTGCATTATTTGACACTTGATCTTGCAACTTTGGGTTAGTTTCATCAAATACAACATGCATAGTCTCTTGTTATAAACTCTATATGCATGACTTTGTATAGCATAGCCTAGAATAACATCTTCATTCATTTTGCATCAAATTTGCCAAGACTTTCTTTGCCATTGTTTAAGATGAAACACTTGCATCCAAATAATTTTAATTGACTTAAAACATGCTTTCTTCCTTTGAAAAGCTCATAGGGTGTTTTTTCAAAATTGGCCTAATCAACACTCGATTTAACACATAGCAAGCAATGTTGACTGCGTCAGCCCAAAAGTACATAGGTAATGAGTTTTCATTTAACATTGTTATAGCTAGTTCTTCAAGTGACCCGTTTTTCCTTTCAACAACACCATTTTGTTGTGGGGTTCTTGGTGCAGAAAAATTATGCTTAATGCCATGCTTTTCACAAAAGTGCTCAAATCTTTCATTTTGAAATTCCCCACCATGGTCACTTCGAATAGACACTATCTTAGAACTCTTTTCATTTTTAAGCATCTTGGCAAGTCTTTTAAAGGCATGAAAAACGTCATTTTTTGCAGCTAAGAACAAATTCCATGTGTACCTAGAAAAATTATCAACTATGACTAATGCATAAAGATTACCTCCAAGACTCATAGTTCAAGATGGACCAAATAAATCCATGTGAAGCAATTCTAAAGGTCTTTCAATTTAAACAACAATTTTGGGTTTAGAAGAGGCCTTGGTCTGTTTTACTTTTTGACATGCTTCACACACTCTATCATTCTCAAATTTGAGTTTTGGGGTAATCCTTCAACCAACTGTTTTCTATTTAGACGATTGAAATGCTGCATGTGTATGTGACAAAGCCTCCTATGCCATAGCCAAGTATTATCCTCTTTTGTAAGCAAACAATGGATGCTAAATGATGCATGATGCAAATCAAGTAAGTATATATTGTTAACTTTTTTTCCTATCAAAACAATGACTTTAAAGACTTTGTCACATAGTTGACTTATACTTATCAAATTATGTTTCAGCACTTCTACCAATAACACATTTTTTATGTTGAAAGAGGATCCATTGCCTATGATTCCATTTCCAAGGATTTTCCCTTTGTTGTTGTCTCCATAAGTTACAAACCTTTCCTCCTTCAACTCCAACTTTGCAAATTTGGTCTTATCACCTGTCATATGTCTCGAACAACCACTATCAAGATACCACAAATCTTTCTTATTGCCTTTTATGACCTGCAAAACAAATTTGGATTACTTGGTACCCTTTGATAGGTTGGGTCCATCATGGTTATACCTTTCTAGATCCTTTTAGGATCCATTTCATAACCCCTTTAGGAACATCATATTTTCTAGCATAGTAGTTCTTCATAACATGACATTTTTGCATACAATAGTTGCAAGAAATGAATGGCGTATTATTTGGCTTACTTTTTGAAAAGAAACTAGAGAACTTCTTGGTTTTCTTTTTGAAAGTAGGATTGTGACCAAGTCCAGCTTTGTCAAACACACAATTTTGAGAACCAAGAAAAACCTCTAAGCTTGCTTCCCCTCTTGTGACCTTAGCATAGGCTTTCAAAAGGTATTTCACTTGGTTTTTTTAAACTATGTAGTTTTCACAGGGTTTTTCAATCGATTGATTTCAAAAACAATCGATTGAATTACTATAAATTATTTTCAAATGTTCGAAATCAGTTTTTAAATCAGTTGTTTCTTTTTCCAGTTAACTGACTCCGTTTTCCAGTCAGTTGTTTAAACCTTTTAATCGATTGTTTAATGCAGAAATCTTGTTTGATTCATTATGCAACTCTTCAAAATCATGGAACAATTGATTGTAGTCATTTTTGTCTAGAGAAGTTACTTTACTTAAAGAGGATGATTTGTAACCAGCCATGAGGCACAAATTGGCTTCCTCACTCTCATCTTCTGAAAAGCTACTTGTTGAATCATGATTGTCCTCCCATGCTATGTATGCACGTCTCTCCTTTGGTTTCTTATCCTTTTTTCTATCAAAACTCTTCTCGTATTCTTTGTAAGCATTTGGACATTTAATCTTGATATGCCCTTGTTTTTCACAATTATAACAAGTGAAATTAGAAGAATTTAATTCATTTCGTTCTGAAGTGTACCTCTTGATATTACCTTTGCTACCTTTCCTTTTGAGATACTTACCAAACTTTTTGACAAGGAGATTCAAGTTCTCACTATCACTAGATTCAACATCCTTGGGTTCATCATTCTTCTTGGTGCTAGTCTTCAAGGCTATGTTCCTTACCTTTTTCTCACTTGACTCAAGCTCATTTAGCCTTTGCATCTCAATTTCATGCTCCCTTAGCTTGCCAAACAATGCAACTGTTGTCAATGTGGATAGGTCTCTTGTTTCTAAGATAGCCGTGATCTTTAGTTGCCAAGATCTATCAAGACACTTCAACACCTTGATGTTTAACTCCTCTTAGTCAAATTCCTTACCCAAACCTATGAAATGGTTGACTATATAAGTGAATCTCTTTTGTACATCCGCTATAAACTCTCCTTGTTGCATCTTGAATAGCTTATACTCTTGAATCAGAGCATGCTTCCTTGCTCTCTTCACGTCATTGGTTCCTTCATGAGTAAGTTCAAACACCTCTCATATCTCCTTGGCACTCTTGCATTGTGAAACATGAAAAAGCTCATCCATGTTTAGAGATGACGTGAGGGTATTCTTAGCATTGCAATCATATTGAGCTCTTCTCTTCTCTTCCTCTGTCCATTGAGTCCAAGGCTTATCAACCTGCACATTTCTAACAACATGCTTAGGAGTATATGGTCCATTTATGGTTGCATCCCATATCCCTTGATCTATTGATTCAATAAAGATTTTCATCCTAATTTTCCAAAATTGGTAATTAATGCCACTAAACATAGGGGGTCTATGAATGAATGCACCTTCAGCAAAGGGGAGCTTTTTTTCGGCCATTTCAAGTATTTCAAAAACAGATTTAGGATCTTACTTGATAAAATTTCAAGTACCTAGCTCTTGATACTAGTTGTAAGTTTTGAAATGGTTGAAATGCAAAGAAGGGGGTTGAATTGGCTAGTTAAACATTTAAGTAACCTTTAAAGGCCAAAAACTATCTTTAATTGAATCAACCCAACCAACAAGTAAGGATGCAAACACCTCTGGACTGTACAATTTCATCCGATCAAAAACAAAGTTAGTCGATTGATTTACTAAACAAATGTTATACTTATATAATCAATCGATTGAATAAAAAAAACAATCAACTAAAATACTCTGAAAAATACATAAATGTAGATTCGTGATTTAAAGCAAGATCAATGGAAAAGATAAGTCAAGACGGGTTCCAATGAGTTATACAAACATGATCAATGCTACATATAACACCAAATCACTCATGAATGTCAAAAAGATGGTTTAGATCACAATTCTTTAAACTTTAAATGATAATGCAAGAGAGAAGGGTTAGCGAAAAGAGTAATGCCCAAATTTTTATATTGGTTCACTCAAATCACACAAGAAGCACATCAGCACAACAAGACACCTCTTACAAACCTGGAAACCCACTAAGGATACACACAAAGCTTGAGAAAGATCAAACCTCAGTGGTAGCACAACCCTGCTTACCACAACCACCTTCTCCAAGCTTCAAAACACAAGCAAAATGCTCTAAGAATTGATCCAAGATCAATCTTACCATGTGAAATCTGTAAGATCATGAAAGAGAGAGAATTCCAAGGTTTCCAGAATGGTTTCACACTAAAAAATTGTCTTGCTTCCCCTCTTTCGAAAAATACAACTCTTATAGTCAAACTATTACAAAATTCAACAGGTTGATTTTCAAATCAATCGGTTGATTTCACTTAGCTTAAGTGAAATCAGTCGATTAAAAAATAAATCAATTGATTGAATAAGTCACAGTTTAAGACTACTACAACTAACCTTTTAATCTATTAAAAATTCATTCAACAGATTAAAAGACACAATAAAGACCTTATACATCTAATAAATACTAAATGGTCTACAAAGGAAATTACAATCTTCAAGCTTGTTTTCCTTATGATTGATCTATATCGAGGGCATGCATATAAGGCTTGATCAACTCGAGCAATATCAAATCTCTATAACTTCAACAAAGCTTCATCAAATCTTCAAGAAACACAACATCCAGGCTTTGCATGTCAACAACCATAACTTAAGGAATGTCACAACAAAGTCCATCCTTCAAGTATCGTCCAAAGCCTCATAGACCACACACATCCAAAGAAACAAGCTACAAGTCGTGTAAAACTCTAAGTCTCATTATGCACTTGAAACAATTATTCCAAGTACACCACACCAATACTTAACCATGGACCCAGGATATACATGTTTCCACGAACCTGCCCGCTCGATGTCCTTTCTCTACGAACCTCTCCGCTCGTAGTCCAACACATGTGATCCAACAGCCACGAACCTCCCCGCTCGTAGCAGCCCTCAAGTGTGTGCATGGAACATAGGAACCTCCCCGCTCGTATCGTCACATGAGAGCATCATAATATGAACCTCCCTGCTCATATTATCGCGTGTTCACCACCAGCCGTGAACCTACCCGCTCATGACACAATCAAGCATCTCCTGGTCGAAGGCCAACATAAAAAACACGCAAAACACAAGCCAACAGAACACACTACTTTCTGCGTTATCACCTGGCGCTGTAAGACCCGTGGAATTTAATTAATTAATTAATTAATGCGAGTGTAAGAGCCTTTATGGCATTTAAAATTGATTGATGTGATGTGGAAAAGTACTAGCTCAAATGGTTGAGAGTACTTAATTATGTGAGAGAACTTGGGTTCAAGTCCTATGTATGCCATTTATGTACTATTTAATTTATTATTATTTTAAATATGTGCTGGATCATGATGAGTGATAATATAATCATATAATTATATAAATTATCACGAAACATGAATTAGTTGAATGGTTATGCATTGATTTGACATTTGGCATGGTATGGGTTTGAACCTTCATGAACCCAAATTGAATTTTCTTTTTTGCCATAATTTCCTTTCACATGAAGGTTAAAGGGCAAGGAAACCCTAGCAGCCAAGGGGGCTGGAATACCATCATAGAATTGCCAATGAATGACCAATTATACCATTTACCTCTCATTAAGACCACAATTAGTGACCAATTATGAGAAAGAATGAGAGTGTAAGGTGAGGATTGAGGGAAGCAAGGAGCTCCATTGAGATATAGCCAAAGGAACATCATTGGTGATCAACAAGGAACTCATAACAAGTCGAAAAATAAGCTAAGGAAACCAGGTTAGGGTTGCTGGACTATGCTAATTTTACGTGTTTTGATTAAATGCATGATCTATGTAATGAATATATGTATGATTCCCCTCTGCCATGATCAATTTTCGTGTTTCTAGAAATTTCCAGAAACCGCCCGGCGGGCTACTCATAGCCGCCAAACGACGCATTCCAGTTTCAGTGTTTTCTAGGTTCCTTTGAGGAACAGCCTGGCGATTAAGCCTTGTACCGCCAGGCGACACAAGCCTGCAACCTAGTTTCTAAGTTTCTTGATCAACTGCCTGGTGGTGATGAATACCCGCTAGGCGACACGAGTTGAATTGACTCAATTGTTATGTTTTTATTGTTCTGGAAGGATTCTGATCGGGGAAAAACCAAGTTCTAATGGCTTGAGAATAATTAGAAATTATACGCCTTTGAAATTTGTGGAATTGGTGGTCAAATTGGATCGTTAATTGATGTAAAACTAGAACAGTTGGAGTTGAATGGGTTGAGGTTCGCAGGTGCAAAGAAGAATGTTGGGTTTCCTGGAACAACAGGAACCGCCTGGTGGTATGTTGGTTACCGCCAGGCGCCATACTAGAGATGCGAGAGGTGCTCTAATGAGTGCGTATTTTTGCCCTCATTCAAGGTTTAATTCTGGGTATTTAATTAAATTTTTGTGCTTAAGGATTGATTTAATTAAGATTTGTGATTATTGGATTTATTGAGTACGTAAGATAAAAATGGCGTAAAAATTGATTTTAGTTGCCTAAAATATTATTGGATACTCTAATGTTTGTTAATGCAACTGAAATTTAATTTGGGTCATTAAAAGTTTGGATTTGAAATATTTAAAGTTACAAAATAAGTTCAAAATCAGGAAATTCTGGAAAAGAATAATTCAGGAGCTAAATGCACCCCCTGTTTTTATTTACACACTCCTCCTACAAGTGGACCAAAAAACCTATTCTGCATCTCAAGTTTTCACTAAGTTGCACCCCTCCTACCACTTAAACTCCATTCACTCAGATGCTACCATGTGGCAATCCTCAACTTTTAAAATTAGCCAAAACAAGCCACGTGGCATTAATCCTTGCAAACACATCTACACCAATGAAACACTGCCACGTCATCATCTTCCTCCATCTCCCAAAATGGAACCCTAACCCTAATTTTCTTCCTCTCCTACCATCACCATGGCACCCGCCGGCCACCATTACGGCCATTCACGGACCTCGCCGGCAGACACCGTGCACCACCGCGTCAACACCATTTTTGCATTTGTTGTAGGGTCGTTCACGCCACCGTGAGCCTCCATCCACCGCAGCAGCCAAAAAATGCGAACCAGTCCTAGCCACCATTGATGCACAACGCGCAGCTTCATCCTTGCTGGAGCAACATCACACACCACCATAGTCATCGCGTTCGGAAAAGCACCGCGTCGGAGTCCACCATGGCAACAGCCGTCAAAGCTCATTCCTCTCCGCAGCCAAAGTGTGAGAGTGTAACCCTAATTCTGGAGAGAGAAGGAGCTGCCACGTGTCAATTTCCTATTGCACACTCAACTGGTCAAAGCTGGTCAAACAGTCAACTCTGGTCAAATATTCAAATCTGGTCAAAGACTAGTCAAACAAGAGGGGTTTAACTGCAAATATTGTTATTTTTGGATGTCTCTGCAAAATTGGACAGCAAGATTGAAAATGGATTATTTAGAAAATTAAAACAAATATTATTTGGTGATTATTTATGAGATATCTTTAAATAATTAATTAATTTAATTCTATCATAAATTATTAACCAACTATATTTGTCAAATAGTTTATATCTCTCCAAATATCTTTGAATATTTATCTTTATCTTTATTTTAAAAGATATTTGAGAGATTTTAGCAACAGAAAAGCCCAGTCCAATTCCTATATAAAGAGACCAAGGGAGAAGTAGAAGGAACAAGTTCGGGACTTCGGAGTTTTGAAACCCTTAGGGGTGCCTAATTTCGTTTCCTTTCTCTCTCTTTTCTTCTCTCTATTCTTCTTTTTATTTTGTATTCCATGGATTGCTAAACTTCTTGGGTTGATTCCATTGTAATTTCTTAATTGAATTCTGAGGTTAGATCAATTAATTTCTTTGTTCTTTTTATTATTGTTGAGGTTTTAATTCATCTATGTCTTTTATCTTTGAATCACTTAAAAAGTAATGGTTTTAAATCTATATGCATGTTGATCATATGAGTTCAAGGGTTTTTAAATTTAATTGAAACTGTACTTTGATTTTATTTAGAAAATTTCATGTGATTGAATGAGTTTTTACCAATAATTGAGACTTTACTTTGATTAAAGGTATTTACTCTAACTAAAATTAATTGAGACTTTACTTTGATTAATTAAGCTTTTTATTTGGTGAGAAGATAAAAGAATAGACATGATTAGGCATAGTAAAATTTGATTGAGATTGTACTTTGGTTGAATTTACTGTGAATAATCTAAAAGTTATCACTTTTAATTGAGATTGTACTTTGGTTAAAAGTGAGAACGCCAACAAATTAATTGAGACTTTACATTGATTAATTTGCAAATCTACAACAATAATTAATTGAGCAATAATCTTTAGATAACCGATGATGAATCTATTTTGAAAAAGCAATGGAATCGATCTATTTTCTTTACTATTGTTTTTTTATCTCTTTTTATCTTTCCTATTTCTTTCTTGTTTATCTTAATCCATCTATATTTTTTATTTTATTTGACTAATTCTTTTGTATAGATTTTATAAGAACTAATTTGTTAAGAGTTAAATATGTTTTTGGTCCCTCAACTTTCGGTGAAGATTGGAAATAGTCCCTCATCGAAACTTTAGACTAATTAGGCCCTCAGCTTTGAATATGTGTGTATTTAGTCCTTTTAACCAAATTGTTTTAAGTTTATTTGACATTTTAAACGCATTTCATGATAGTATTTAAGTTGTTTACATCGTTTAACTCATTTTCGCTTCAATGTTTACTAAGAAATGTGTTTAAAACATCAAATAAACTTAACAAAATTTGGTTAAAAGGACTAAATTCACCTAGTTATTAAAGATGAGGGACTAAATTGGTCTAAAGTTTCGAAGAGGGACTAATTCCAATTTTCACTAAAAGTTAAGGGACCAAAAACATATTTAACCCATTTGTTAAAAATCAATTCCGTGTTCGTTGGGAGACGACTTAGGGTTACTTTACCCTTTCTATTTTCTTGACTACTATCTTAGCAATAATGAAGTTGTATAGTTTAGTAGTATTAATTTGATTGTGTCAACGACAGCGTTATCATGCTCTGATTCACGAAAAATGTTGTTTTTCGTATTTTCGCAGAACAGGAACTGCCCAACGTTGGCTTTGTACCGCCAGGCGCAAGGTCCCTTATTGTTGGGCGCTAGGTGCCACCATTTTTTCTAGTTTGCGCAGTTTTCATAAAACTGCATTTCCTGATTCGTTAACTGTTTGATTTAGGTGAAATTTTTATAGGTGGTCCATAACATGTAGTACTTCCATTTGAACTGTGGAGATTTTAATTGGAGGTCATTAGCGAGAGATATATGTTATGCACGATAGGGCCATAAATGAATTATATATATGTACTGGTTTGTGGTGGGGAAGACATGGATGTTACCTAACTGTTTTAGAGCCCTTGGAAGGGAATAACTTTGTGGCAAATAGCTGAAATAACATGGTTGGAGTTGGGGATACCCTTGGGTATAGGGAATTATTATGGGAATAAAGGTGGAAATTTTGTAGTAGCACTTACACGAACTTGGGAAAAATTAGGCTATAAGGGGATAACCAGTACAACTCGTTGTACTGAGGTATTGCTTAGGGGAAGGTTTGGAGCCGTCAGGCAGTAGTTTCAAAACTAGTGGCTATTGGAACGCGTGGTGCTTGGCAGTGAGGAGTGTCCCGTCAAGCGATAACTACAGACATGGGTATTAGAGGCACGCTTGCGCTTGGCGGTATGTGTCCCCCGCCAAGCGGTCTGGAGGCCTGATGCACCTGGCGCCTAGAGTGATGCGCCAGGCGATACCGTGAAGCAATGGTGTTAGGCTTGGTATGATGTGTGTGATCTACAAGGCTTCTTTGACACCTTAAAGCTCGGATTGCTGGTGTTCCTTGAGTTGTGGCTCAGAACGTATCCCTTGCTCAGAACGTATCCCTTGAGTTGAGCTCGGGATAGGGGTTAAGCACGTGGCATTCATTGAGTTGTGGCTCGGAATGGCATCGCTCGAGTTGAGCTCGGGATGGCGGATGAACACATGGAACTCTTGAGTTGAGCTCGAGTTGGCGAGCATTGCCGATGTGAGGGTGCTGGTTGTGGCCAGTACGGATGGGTCCAAATAGATTGCCCTCCTCAGTAGTTAGTTGACGAGTTTGGTAGTCTTGGGACTTTGTCAACTATGTTCGTATTTGGGAACTCCACCTGGCGTTACGATGTGTGATCCGTAACATGGTTTCCCGCACGTGCTCTATCGATTATGGCTGATAGGTATGGCAACAAGACAACTTGGGGTACTCACTAGGAGACGTAGAACACGGTTAACATGGTTGTGGCCATGTGTTATGAAATCAAAGGATGGAATTTCTTTATATACAAAGGTATTATAAATATATGTTTATTCTATTAGCTCACCCTATCTGCTTGTGTTTAGCGATGATCGTGTATGCGTACACGGGAGCTTATGATGTTGCAGGTGGATCTGGTGAGACTTAGAGCCGGAGCGGGGCTAGACTAGGATTCAGGATTTTTCTCAGAGTTTTTGTATTTTATTATTTAAAATAAATTGTAATCACTTTTATTACTTGATTTTTGGTTAATTATAATAGTATTTATAATTATGGGTTTTTGGATTATTATTGAGGTAAATAAAGTTCTTAAATTTCTCATATTTTTGGGAAATGAGGTTTTAATAAATGAAGTTGATGTAATAAGTTTTTATTTTATTATTTAAATCTGTAATATTCGGTCGAGATGTTACAGGCGCTGCCTAAGCATCGCCAGGCGACATTCCAGCGCAGACCACTTGGCGGTCTCAACATTCCAGCGCAAACCTTCCCAGTTCCTTATCACTTGGCGGTGTGCCCCGTGCAACCAAGCACCACACCAGTAACATGAGAGTTACTAGTTTGTGCACCCCAAGACAGGTTCTAATGACCCCAACGATGAGTGCATATTTTTGCCCTCATTCAATGTTTAATTCTGGGTATTTAATTGAATTTATGTGCTTAAAGAATGATTTAATTGATAATTCTAACAATTAGGTTATTTGAACTTGTGTGATAAAAATGACTTAAAAAGTGATTTTTAGCTGCATAAATTATTTTTGGATATTTTAACGTTTGTTGATGCAGCTGAAGTTAAGATTAAGCTTATTTAAAGGTGGGAAAATAAATTGATTGAAATTACAAACACCTTTTAATAAGGCTGAAATTAGCAAGTTCTGGAAAAATCACTTCTACACCCCAGTTTTTACTTATACACTCCCCTCTTTCTAAATGGGTCTCATCAAAAACCTATTCTGCACCCCCAGTTTTTACTGAGTTGCACCCCTCCTACCACTTAAACTTCACTTAACCAGATGCTGCCATGTGGCAATCCTCAACTCTTAAAATTGGCCAACCAGCACATGCCACGTGGGCTTAATCTCCACTAAAGAATTTGAGCCAATAACATGTTGCCACGTCATCATCTTCATCTCCACACAACTAGAAACCCTAGCCTCCATCTTCACCATGTTTCCACCGCCGGGAGCACCAGCACCACCGGTGGCCGCCGCCTACATCAAGTCCGGCCACCAAAGTTCAGTCTTCTTCTTCCCGCACCAGCAGCCATGGTAGCTCCCCTCCATTCTTCATCTTCTCGTGCCATCTGCACCGCTGCAACAGCGTAAGAGCTACGTTGTCGAGAGCCAGCACCTGTTGGAGCCTCCAACGTGAGTACGCAGTAGCGCCACCATCATCTTCTCCGTGAGTGAGCATGAACTAGATGCAGAGGTTCCGCGCAGCAGCAACCACCATGGAAGCCGTCATTGCACCTCTCTACAGCCAAAGAAGGAAGAAACCCTAATTCTGGAAACAAGAAGGAACTGCCACGTGTTAGTTAGCTATTACATAGTCAAACTGGTCAAACCTGGTCAAACAGTCAACTCTGGTCAACTATTCAAATACGGTCAAAGACTGGTCAAACAAGAGGGATTTAACTGCAAATATTGATATTTTTGGATCTCTATGTAAAATTGGACTACAGAATTGAAAATGGGTTATTTAGAAAATTAGTACAAATATTATTTGGTGATAATTTATCAAATATCTTTAAATAATTAATTTATTTAATTATATAAATTATTAACCAACTATATTTGTGAAATAGTCTATATCTCTCCAAATATCTTTGAATATTTATCTTTATCTTTATTTTAAATGATATTTGAGAGGTTTTAGCAACAAAAAAGCCCAGTCCAATTCCTATATAAAGAGACCAAGGGAGAAGCAGAAAGACAAGCTCGGGACTCCGAAGTTTAGGAACCCTTAAGGGGGCCTAATTTCGTTTCCTTTCTCTCTCTATTCTTCTTCTATTTCTATTTTGTATTTCATGGAGTGTTGAACTTATTGGGTTGATTCCATTGTAATTTCTTAATTGGATTTTGAGGTTAGATCAATTAATTTGTTTGTTCTTTTGATTCTTTTTGAGATTTATTTTCATCTATGTCTTTTAGTTCTTAATTTAGTGAAAGTAATGATTTTTACATTGTAGCTAGTTAGCACGGTGTTAAATCTACATAACATTGCAATCATATGAGTCCAAGGGTTTTTAAATTTTAATTGAGAAGTTACTTTGATTAATTTTAGAAACCTTCATATGATTGCATAAGTTTTTGCTAATAATTGAGAAGTTACTTTGATTAAAGGTGAAAACTTAGATTGGAATTAATCAAGAAGTTACTTTGGTTAATTAGCTTTTTACTACATATAAGAGGTAAAAGAATGGACATGATTAGGATTAGTAATATTTAATTGAGAAGTTACTTTGGTTAAATTTACTAAGATTAATCTACAAAGTTCTTGCTTTTGATTGAGAAGTTACTTTGGTTGAA
>Ga0214545_1008258_pt1 | contig 16765 bp, 12 predicted proteins | sample CNSS4metaG_FD_160064 | JGI IMG/M metagenome (GOLD analysis project Ga0214545, IMG submission 160064) | Root nodule microbial communities from cowpea collected in UCLA plant growth center, Los Angeles, California, USA - CNSS4 | ecosystem: Host-associated > Plants > Roots > Nodule | place: USA... | reverse complement strand
TAGTTTTCCAGAATAACTATGGTGGCGACTCCCAAATCTTTTTTAAACTCGTTTCTTTTTTTGATTCGCCTTCTCGTCGCGATTCCGGTTGCGACAATAACTATTAATGTGGTAGCCTGACAACCTCTTTGCAACAGTATTTGGATCACGAGAGAATTCTTTAAGTTGAAGTGATACATCATAACTCATGGCTCTATCTTTGAACCATTCGCTAAACTCTTGACTTTGGGTTTTAGCTTTGATCCATTTTCTTCTTTTAGTCTTCCTATTTAACATCTCATCATACTCTCTATAAAAACAAATAATTATTTATTAATTATTTAAGTTATAATTCAAAAGATTAGAATGAACAAAAATAAACTAGTATCACACTTGATGTATATGTCTATTTCGTCATAGTTGAATAAGAGGTATCAATGAGTTTGATCCTTAGATGTCAAATCCAAAGAGAATAGTTTACCTTTTTTCTTACCACCCAAAGCACTACCTCTATTTGAAAAATAATCACAAACATCTACATCACATAAATCATTACCTTCGTAATTTCTTTTTTTTTCTATTCAATCTTGTATCTACGTCTTTATGCATATATCTTGAGCAAAGTGTCAAAGCTTCTTCTGCTAAATACCCCTCGACAATAGAACCTTCAGGATAAGCCTTGTTCCGAACATAACTTTTAAGTCTGCACAAATATCTCTCAATTGGATACATCCATCGAAATTGAACTAGCCCACCCAATCTTACTTCATTTGCTAGATGGATAGGCAAGTGAACCATTATGTCAGAAAAAACTAGGAGGAAATATCGTCTCCATTTGACAAAGTATTTCTACAATATTGGCTTCTAAGTAATCCAAATCCTGCACTTGGATCACTTTTTGACACAAAGAGTGAAAAAAAGACCCCAAACGAATTAAAGGCCCAACCACTACATCAAGCATTGTGCATCTTATTGGAATTTGTAACAAGTAGTGTAGCATGAAATGTGCATTATGACTCTTATAACCACTTATTTTCTTTTCTCTAACATTCACACACTTTGAAATATTTGATGCAATCCCATCTGCTAATTTGGCAGACTTTAAAATAGTACAAAAAATTGACTTTTCATGTGCATTCATTGAAAAACAAGATTTTGCAAACTGTACACGTCCTCCATCAAGCTCCCAAGGATGAAGATTCTTTCTAATTCCCATGTCCTGTAAATTATAGCGTGCAATGACATGATCTTTTGTCTTGCCTTGAATATCCAAAAGAGTCCCAATAATATTATCACATATGTTTTTCTCAATATGCATTACATCAAGATTATGACGTAATTTATTTTGTGACTAGTAGGGCAACCAAAAAATATTGATCTTTTCTTCCATGAACCATCTTTCTTATTTTTTCTATACTTTCCAAAATCATTGTTAAAATCCTTCAAGATTTGTACAATACCAGTCCCTTCTAACACAGCTGGTGCAGACCCAAGTTCTTTCTTTCCATCAAATGACTTTTTATTCAACCTCCATGGATGACTTGTTGCTAAAAACACACGATGGTTCATATAACACATCTTATGACTGTGTCTCAAGTATGACGAATGAGTGTCATAATTGCAACATGAACATGCCAACCTTCCTTTAGTGCTTTAGCCTGACAACATAGCATACCCAGGATAGTCACTAATCATCCACAAAAGAGCTGCATGCATTTGAAATTTTTGATCTCTTGAGGCATCATATGTTTCTACACCTATTTCCCATAATTGCTTTAGTTCCTCAATTAGTGGTTGCAAATAGACATCAATATCATTTCTAGGTGATTGTGGTCTAGGAATTAATAGTGACAACATTGTGTATTCGGGTTTCATGCATAGCCATGGCGGAAAGTTGTACACCACCATCATGACTGACCATGTACTATATGATATACTCATTGTCTTAAATGGACTGAAGCCATCACTAACTAGACCAAGTCTTACATTGTGAGGCTCAATAGAAAAATTAGCATGGCATATATCAAATTCTTTCCGAGCTTCACCATCGGCAGGGTGACTCATTTTTCAATCTTTTAAGCGCTCTTCTTAATGCTACCTCATTAAATCTGCAGTGTTTGAGCACATAAATAGCATTTGAAGTCTGGGAATCAATGGAAAGTGTCTCAAAATTTTTGCAGGCACTTTCTGCTCATTCTTTTGTTGCTCTAAATCACCATGTGCTTCACCAAATTCCTTCCATCTTGAAACTTTACACTTCTCACAAAAAGTGTCATTCTTGTGATCCTTCCAATATAGCATGTAGTCATTTGGACATGCATGAATCTTTTTATAATCAAAGCCTAAATCTTTAATCATGGCCTTTGTTTTATTAAAAGATTCAAGAATGTTTAGATTTAGCATGACTTCTTTCAATAATTGTAAAAGGTAAGAAAATGAGGCATTGCTCCACCCATGAAGACATTTCAGTAGATACATTCAGATTATGAAAGAAAGACTAGAGAAACGTTGGCATCCAAGATATAACTCTTGTTTTGCTTCATTAATCAACTTGTAGAACTTTTTTGCTTCCTCATTAGGACCAGTGTTGTCCCCACTTCCTTCTACCACATTTCTAAATGTGTCATGCAATAATTCATCTATATTATCTTCCATGTCGTCATGACTTGGAGCAGACAATGATTGTATTGACTCCCCATGGTTTACCCAAGTGTTGCATCCTTTTAGAAATCCTTTAGCTATTAAATGATCATATACCACATTTCTTATTGCCCAATAAAGATTTCTACAAGGGCATAAGATCTCATTCCCTTGAGCTCTTCTGCTAGCATATGCAAAATCTAAAAATAACTCTACACCATTAGCATACTCTTTACTAAACCTTGGAAGTTTAGTCCACTCTTTGTCCATCATCTTTAATCTAAAAGACGATAACATATTATAAGTCTCTCTAAAATTAACAATTTTAAATAACAATAGGAATAACATCTTCCATAATTTGCTAATGTAAGCTAATAACAAACCTGATATTGTAGAATCCACAACATGTGTTGTAATAGTTGAAGCACAAAAATTTCAGAAATCGTACTCCTCTTTCTGATCACTAACATAATATGAACTAAATTAAAGAATTTTAAACAAATAAATTAAAAACTAATATGAAAATTAAAACAATTAAAAATCAATAAGAATAATTAAGAAATTAAAAATGTAAACATTGTAAACATGTTAATATTCCTTCACCTCATGCAAATGAGTTCTCAAACGGAAGGTGCAAATGCAGGAACAAGAAATGAGAGCTTAAAAGTTAAAAGTAAAGAAAGAAAGCAGAAATAACATTTTCTCTCTCTTTTTAAAAGGAGTGTGCATCTATGGATCTTTCAGTACTATTGTGACTAGGCTTCTGAAATCGGAGCAGAGGTTATGGTGTCTCCCTCAGAATTTATGTGATGAATTGCATTATCTAACACATTAACACCACACACAACAATACGTTGAAATTAGACTATGATAATCATTAAACCCGAAGAAATTACCAATCTACCCACAAGTTTACTTTTCTAGTTTCCTTTTGTTTCTAATATATGGTTAGTTACAACCTTTTTATGTTGGTTTTCTTTTAGGCTTTTTGTAACCTTTGATGAGTAAACAAAAGAGAACCAATGTAGTAAACGTCAGAGAAATTTGTTTCATGACTGTCACCGTTTCAACTTTATCACTTCTATTAAAACAAAACATGATTACTTCACTTTAAACAAATACTAATGATATGATAACAACTACTAATGGTTATTTTTCAATTTCAATGGTTATAGTAATAGCTTCTGCACACAGAGGTTTTAACATCATTTACAATTTATATTCTGAAAAACTTAGATGTAATCACAGGTTCTGAAGAAACTACTTTGTATCTTCAGAGAAATATGATTACAACTTTACTTCTCTTTTACTTATAAACTAATTATTACAATATGATTACAAATTTAATTTATATTATATATACAAAATCTTTCTTTCTTACACCTCCTACCTTTTGCACCCTAAGGTTTTATAAGACAATACGTAATCATGAACAATAGTTTGGTCATTCCGTAGTAAAAATAGGAAGAAATGGCCCAAAGTGCATTACACTGAACTCTTAATTCTTCATCTAGAGAGTCCTAGTTTCATACAATAAAATCTGACTTCTTGTTCAGCATGTAATTCCATTTTTTATTTTAAATAAAAATCATATTTAGAGTGTTCAATATGCCTATAAGCCTTAGTGTAAGAGGGAAGATTAATTAATTAGTTCAACTAAGAACAACTACAGTAGGTATACTAAGAACAAAAACAATAGCCCTCAATTATACTCAGAAGCAAAATTAATTAAACCAAATTCAAAGAAATTAACAAAATCAGGGACTTAACACTAAATTGCATAGGTAAGAGAAAAACCTTGATTGTACTGATCAATTATGAAGAGACTAGAAGCAATGTAGATGTAAAAGAGATAAACCCAGGAATGTGAGATGTCAAAATTACAAAAGGGGAGAACAATGAGTGTTAGAGAGAAACGATGAAGAACGACGAGCAATAAACGAAAATGAAGAACAGAGAAACGATGGCTCAGCTACCAGAGAAACAAAAATTGCAACAGTGAATGGGAGAGGAAGCTGCGACGCAGTTAGACTCGAGAGGAAGCCACGACGCAGTTGGACTCGAGAGGAAACCGCGATGGTTGAACTGGAGAGGAAGTTACGCGATGTAGTTGGACTGGCAACAATCAACGGGGGAGATGCAGTGGTGTGCAACCGTGAATGAGAGAGACAATATGTGAACATGCAACAGTGAAGAATGGGAGATAAATTTTTCGATCTAACATAAGGGAGGGAAAGGAAGAAAAACTATTAAAGTGGATTTCACTTTCTTTCAGACCACATTTTTTTAGCCCACGTGTTTTAAAGACAACGTTCAAATAAATGTGGGTCTTGATTTGCTTTATATCACATTTATAAAATTGTTGTATTGAATATATTTAAGCAACATTTATAAACTTGTACTATATTTTAGTGTGGTCTAAAATGCAAAATGACCTAGTGTCTACACACTACACAATTTTTTACTTCAGGCAACACTAAACTTGACCGCAAGTACAAAATTGTTGCCTAAACGTAATATAAGCAATGATTTCATGGACACGACTTAAAGACTACCAATGACAACAACTTTTGAAATGTTGGTACTTTATACTACATTTATTTAGGTGTTGCTTTTAAAATGTATTAACTATGCAATAAAAATGTTGCTTTAAATAAATTTTAAAAATTTAACTTATAAAAATTTCTTCTTCCCTCTCTTGACAGTGAAAAAACACAAAATAGTACTTCTTCACTCCCACATTTTTAGACTGCAAAAACCTAAGTGGCTTGTTCCCTCCCGCGTTGATTTCACTTTTCGAGTGTTTCCCTCTCGGCCTTAGGACATCTCATAAGTCCCAAATCACCAACATTGACCCTTCCTGTGCTCACTTTTTAGTAGATTAAAAACAAAAAACAACATATTAATTCATTCATGCAATATGATTCAATAGATTAATAGATGAAATCTATCAACTAATATTCTAGAAAATTATACACAAATGCAAAAAGCACCAAACTCACTCAAACAACATTCTTTATCAAACAAGATACGTTCCAATCAATATATCGAACTTATTTGTATTACCAAATAACGTAAAAACACATGCACACATTACAAAGATTGATTTAGTGAGTTTTCTTGAGGTTTAAATGAAGAACAAGATGGGGGAGAGAGGATCACACGGTGATTTTTATACTGGTTCACTCAATACATGAGCTACATATAATTCATCAAGACAACCTGAGCTTGATTATGCACTATATCAAAAGATTTACAAAATCGCTTAAAGATTTAACTTTTGAATGAAGAAAAACACCAAGATTCTTGAATCCCATAAGAATCTAATCCCCTACATTGCAAGAATCCCACTTACAGACTTGGAATCACACCACGAACCACACAAAAAGCACAAGAGCAACCAAGCCTGATGGAGGCTCTCCTTAGCCAATCAAACACATATTTTTCTAGCTTCAAGTAAGCAAAAATTTTCTCCCAGATCTCAAGATCTTCAAACACCAATTGCACACTATGTAATCTAGAGAGAGTTTTCCAAATTCGTATAACTATTTTTCGCGCTAAAAAATATGAAGTGTTACTCCACTCTCTGAAAAACCAACTTATATAGCTTGGTCACAAGTGAATTCAATAGGTTGATTTGTCCATACAATCTGCTGATTTCACTTGACTTAAGTGAAAACAATCAATCGAATAACAATTCAACTGATTGAAGACATTCATACTAAAACTATATGCAACAAGCCTTTTAACCTGTTAAAAACTTTTTTACAGATTGAAAAGGGCTCACATAAGACAAAATACATCTATCCTATGCCATATAGTCTACGAATACAATACAATCTTCAAGCTCTGAGATCTTCATGATAACTCCAGATGCAACAAATCAAAAGCTTGATCAACAATAAATCTTCACCAATTCTTCATCAATCTGCATATGATCTCATGCACTTGCTTCATCAAACCCATGCACCTAGGTCACTTGTGTTAACACATTTTCCTTTATACAAGGAAAAGCTAATTGTGATAAAGGAAAATCACAAAAAATATTACGAACTTGGGACATGTAAGTTTTTGTGTGCACACATTTGAAGAAGATTTAGAGGAAGATGGTTTTCTCTGATCATGATTCTGTAATCAATCCTAAGGGATATGAAACCTCAAAGAAGAAGGCATAATTATCCCTTAAACCAGACACACTCTAAATTTTGGAAAATCACTAGCCATAAAGATAAATCCTACACATAATAACGCCACACACTCTCCAACTGCAACTTCTTAATTGTACGCGAAGAATGAATATGAAACACCATAATAAAGTACAAGCACAAGAACTCTGTAACATTAATCTTTGCACCATTCATGCACAAGGAGACTTAGGTTTTTCACGCCATTGTGAATAACTAAAGAATACTCATAGTTTCACTTACATTAAACCATCCATTTATGTTTTTTTTTTCACTGACTTTATCTCTTTCAACAATACAAAAAACACATGGTTTACAATAGACTTGTATATTTTATAAAAAATATAATTTTAGAAAAATACTATTCAATACATTGATGAGTGCATCTTTATGCCCTCATTTATCCTTTAACCTTGATTTATTAATTAATTTTTGTGCCTTAAAAGATTGTTTTAATTAGGGTTTGTTATAACGGGGTTTATTGAGCATTAGATATAGAAACATGTTAAAAATAACTTTTTGATTGCATAAATATTCTTTGGATATTGTGAGGTGTGAAAATAAATTGATTAAAGCTTTATAAAACCTTAAAGATAAAGCCACAAATAACAAATAATCAAAACTAGAAAAATTGAATTCAATGAAGAAGGCAAGAAAAGCATGAAAAATTGAAGAAATTTGGCTAAGGCAGGAAGAAGGAATGAGCAACAAAAATTTGACCTCTTGGTTTTCTCTATTTTTCTACAAAAAGAGCTTTGATAATTGATAAATCTTTATGATAAAAGCTAGTTTTGGGAAAATATATCTTCAAATATTTTATTTGATATTTTTAAATAATTATCTTATTTAATTATATCAAAAGATAATGTTTGCCAAATCTTTTTGAGTTTAATAAGATCTTCTTAAATCCTTTTAGATCTCCAAAACAGTGAAATATATCTTGAAGATATTGGATTATTTTAGAAGATAATTGGAGGATATTACATTATAAGAAAGAAGATTACACAACAGAAAAGTGGAAAACAAAGCCCAATCCAATTTCTATATAAAAAAAAAGTTATGGAAACACATTAAGGGAGCTTAGGAACCCTTTAGGGGACCTAATTTCGTCCTCTCCACCATCTTTCATGCCATCCCCTTCATTCTCTCCTATTTTTATGTTCTTTTATGTTCCATGGGGTGCTAAGCCTCTAGGGTTGACTCTACTATAATTTCTTAACTAGATTCCTAGGATAGATGAATAAATTTGTTTGTTCTTTTAATTATTGTGATTTATTTTATCTGTCTTTTATCTTTTAATCAAGTAAAAGTATGTGATATTAAAGTCTTGTTAAATATCACGAGTGTTTACTTATATGAGTATTTTAAGTGAAAACACAAGTCTAAACACTTGAGTGAATTTTGGAGGGAAAATATACATTTTAACATGAGTGATCTCTTTCATAATTGATTTTCATGTAAATTCACATGTGCTGAAAAGAGAAAAATTTTCCTTTGCATGATTCATGGAAACTTGGTTATTTTAAAAGGTTGATTAGTTTCTAGTGAAATTATTTTCCTTTGATTTACTGTTGACAAAAATTTTGAAACTACGAAATTTTTCCCAGGAGTATAAAAGGATAAGGGTGGGGTGCAATGAGTACATATTTATGCCCTTATTTAGACTTTAATCTTGATTTCTTAATTATTTTTGTGATTTTAAAGATTGTTTTAATTAGGGTTTGTTATATTTGGGTTTAATGAGCATCAGATGTAAAAACATGTTAAAATATCTTTAGTTGCATAAATATTCTTTGGATAATTTTTGGTGTATTAATACAGTTGTAGCTAAGTTGAATTCAAGGAGGTGCGAAAATAAATTGATTAAAGTTGACACCTTAAAAATAAATTCAAGAATAACAAACAATAAAAACCACAAGGACACTTTACATAAATTCTTTTTAATATTTTACACACGCATGCATGTATAGACTCGTATGCACACATTGGAAGACTCCATTTTCATCTCTCTCTTTTTCTCTCTTACCCACATGCATCATTCTCTTTCTTTCTCTTTCTAAGTTTCACTCTACATTTTCTCTACCTTCATCCCTTCAAATCTAAAAGGAATTGTTTTACAAAGAGGGATAGGAACACGTTTTGAAGTTAAAGGGAGATAATCTTATTTTAATAAGTGTCTATATACTAGATGTTTTAGTTAATACTTGAGGTTTCATATAAGCTAGTAATTGAAGGTATTATTTGGTACCCTTACTAAGAGATAACATAAGTGCATAAGCAAAGGTTTCATCTAAGTTACTTAGCTACTATTTCATCTAACATCCTCTCTTAGCGATAATAGGCACACCTAAGTGAATGTTTCATGTGAGCCACTACATCTAGTTCTTCATCTGATGCCTTCACTTAGTGAAAGCATATGTGATTAGGTGAATATTTCATTTTAGTCACTCTAGTGAGTGTTTTGTTTAACACCATCACTCAAGTGAATTGCCTTTGAAGCAAAGATATCATCTAATGTCCCTATTTTAAAACTCTTTTGTATAAGATTAGTAATTTTCCTTTGAAAAAGTTAGAAGCATAAGTTAGTCGCAGTTGCGCCTTAATTAGGTTTTCAATTGTGGAAGTCATGTTAGGATCAAGCGCTTACCACTAAGCCAAAACCTATAGCCATTAGTCAGGACACAACTCTTTTTACTTAAAAGTGTAACACAAGCCCAAGCGTCACGATTCGATTGTGACTCGACCCACTTGGCCTCTACCACGGGACAATTGATGCCACATGCAACAATCTCCCCCTTAGCAATTGTCCTACTAGGAATCCCACTTGGATTGTGACTTGGCTCACCTGGCCTCTACCACGGGACAATTGTGCAACCCATGAAAATCTCCCCTTAACAATTGGCCACCAAGAATCGAACTCGTAACCTGGCTTTGATACCAATTGTTAAGATCAAGTGCTTACTACTAGGCCAAAACTTATAGCCATTAGTCAGGGCGTAACTCTTTTTACTTAAGAGTGTAACACAAGCCCAAGCACCACGATTTTATTGTGACTCGGCCCACTTGGTCTCCGCCACTAGACAATTGATGCCACATGCAATAAGTCAACACCCTAATTTGGAAGTCAACCTGTAGTCCTCTTCATCAAGGAAGTAAAAAACCTTAATTGAGAACAGTAAGACCCGAGAAATTTAAATAATTAAATAAATAATTATTTAATAAATACGGGTAATGAGAGTCTTTATGACATTAATTATTAGTCTTTATGACGTGGAAAAGTACTAGCTCAAGTGGTTGAGTGTACTGGATTACTATAAAAGGACTTAGGTTTGAGTCCTATGTATGTCAAATTGTGTGTTAATTTAATTGCTTGTTGTTTTAGTAGTATATTTTATCTTGGTGCATGATATTAAATTCCTAAAGGTGTAAAAATTATCACGAGACTTGAATTGGTTGAATTGGTTATGCACTTGTTTGGTAATTGAATGGTTGTGTATTTAAACCTTGCTAAGAACGAATTAAGTTTTCTTTTTGCCAAAATTTCTTTTGGCATGAATATGAAAGGGCAGAGAAACCAAAAGATAGAGTCCATTAAAGAGAGATAAAGGCTGGAATAGTGGTGGCACAAGAGAAGTTCTAATCCTTTCAAATAGAGCAAGAATTATCCAGGTTAGGGGAGTTCCTTTTCGTGTATACATATGTTGTAGTTGTTTTCGTATTGTAATGTGTAAATATAGTGCCTCTGCATACTCAAACTCGTCTCGTTTTTGTGTTTCTGGAAATATTCCCAGAAACTACCTAGCGGTTTTTAGTGTGTCGCTAGGCGACGCATGAGTGATGAACCTAATTCTGGGTTTTTGAGATAAACAGCTTGGCGGCAAGGGTGAGTCCGTTAGGCGACGCAAGCGTTGAAGTGTTCTGTATTTGTTTTGAATTCTGTGATTGGTTGAATTCTCTGGAATTGTTTATGTGCACGATGTGAATTCATGAAAAGTGTGAAATTACGAAGGTTTATGTGTGCGTATGAATCTTGGGGATTGAATGGGAAGCATTCATTTGCGGTAACCTTGTTAGGGTTTGGGAGATGATTTAGTGATTCGATTTCTTAAGTATAATTATGAATCAATTACGATTTGGTTGGGTTAGTATGATGTTATTGGTTGAGTAGGCATAAAGAATGGAATAATTATGAACTATTGGTTCATGTATGAATTACTGGTTTTTGTAGGTTAAACAAAATGGTGTTTAAAGGCACAAAAAAACCTGGGTTTTTCCCAAGTACTGATGTGCCGCCTGGCGGCATATTATTGGCCACCAGGCGATAGTGGCGAACCAATATAGTTCTAGGAAGATTGGGCTGATGGTTGAGAGAGATACGAGTGAGATGGGTGGACATGGAATTAGGCTTGACAATGATATAAAAATAAGTGACTAGTGGATAGCGATGAACTAGGTAAGCTTGGAAGGGGGATGGTGCAATTACGGTAAATTAATGTAGGGATTGGTAATGAATCCTTGGTGATGGCTTGATAATCTGAAACAGGGAGAATGGGAAAAAGGAGGATAACTAAATTGGGAATGTTGGTTCTGTGCACATGAAGTTTGGTGAATTTAGACATAGAAGTTGAATGATGAACCCATATATATTAAAATTGGCTAAGTATCGGATTTGGTAATGAGCTGAATTTGGTAGTAGGGATTGAGGTAAGAATTAGGTTATGTTATGAGTTTTAGATGGACTATGGCGGTTGTTGTTTTCCAAGGTTCAGTTTAGAGTTAAGTTTAATCAGACGAATAAAATGGGTGTGTAACCGAGAATGAAGCATAGATGCATGTATGGCATTGGGAATTAGGCACTATATTGAGTTAAATTTTTTCATAAATTTTTATACATTTATGAAAAACATCTTGAAATAGTTGTATAACACGATATTGAGTTAAAGCTAAAGAAAAATCAAGGAAATATAAAGATGTGAACAAGATAGCAGGACACACAAATTTTTATACTAGTTCACTCTTGCAAGTTACATCTAGTTAGCATATGCAACCTGAGCATAGCTTTCCACTAGAGAAACATTCAATGTTTTAACACACACAAGCTTGCAAAATTAAGACACCTTTCTTGAAATCTACTAAAACTACCTACCCAAGTAACACCTTGTTGCAATCGGGACTAAACCCAAAACCAAACAACACATAACAAAAAACAACATTAAGGATGTGAAAAAGCAACTCCTGAATGCTTTCTTTACTCTTCATACACTCACACTCACATCTTACATCAACGGAAATCTTGAAGATGAATTGCACTCTTCACAAACACGAACACCTTTCTAGGAACTATGTGATCTCATGAAAAAGTGCATCAGTGATTTTTCAAAAAAATTTATTAAAAAAAATATGTGACCTTCGTGGATTATAGGTCTTGATATAAAAAGTATGTGTGCACTAACATATTTAGTCGATTAATACTAACTATCAATCGACTTGTTTAACTTAACTAGTTAAATTAATTGATTGTTAGTAAATTTAAATTGGTTACCGTGTCAATACATTTTCTTTTGCAGATGAGTTAATTAACCTATTAAAAATATGTTTTAATAGATTAGCAAACTTAGAGACACTAACGTAATCCTAAAATAGTTTATTAGAAATTCTTCATTATTCTTCACCAAGTCTTCAAGAGCCACACTTTGGATTCATTAAAGCACGACATTTCTTCTAGTTAACAATCTCCTTTTGATTTGATGAAGACAATAATCCTACACCTTTCAAAAAAAAGCAAACAAAAACATACACATACAAGAAAGAGAAGAATAATCGTTCATTCATATAAATGGAAAATCAAGCAAGCTTCCCTTGCCAACAGGAGACATTTAACAACACATTTAAGAAGACACATATTTTTCTCCCCCTTTGGATTCATCAAATATCACATAAGCAGGAACATAGTAATTTAGAAGGTACTAAACCAAGAAGAATGGAAATGAGAATTTTTATAAAGGCATGTTCTATTTAGCCAACTTAATCACCAAGTAGATCCTTGTAGTACAATTCACCTAACAACTCATGAACATTGGTGATCTACTCATCCAGGTCTTGAAACCATGCATTGCAAAAGTTGTGGTGCTCATCTTGAGCCATATTTAACACCTGGAGTTGATCTATTATAGCAAGTTCAAAGGGAGAGTAGGCAAGACTCTTGGCTTCTGGTTGATTTTATGGAATCAGATATGTAATCATAGGAGTAACTTGTTCTTGGTTAGGAGCATTACTCGGGTCTGTTTCATCATCATTTGCACTAGAAACAACACCCTCACTTATTTTTTTCTCTGGTGAATCCTATCTTGTGTAAGGTAAGACATGAGATGTGTTGGTTGTTCCCGTAGATTCTTGAACTTTATCATCTAGTTGAACACCAAAATGCTATATGAATTTAAAGATTAAAACCACATAGCGAAACCTAAAGTCCGCCAATCATTTGGCTTTCATCATGTGATCTCTAATCACAAAGGTCTAATCCACTTGGAATTTATTCTGGATATGGTACATAAGAGTTATAACCCCTTCATTAAGGCTTGAATGATTATTTCCCCTAGGTGTGAGCTGCCAAGTCATTACGAATGCAAGTAATATATCTTCCATCTTAAGGTTTCCTACACGGAAGCCTTTGATTTCTCTTAGCCTTAAAAGGCAGTGATGGTAATACTAGACTTTATTGAACTCATCAACAACCTCTGTATTTCTCTTGCTTACCTAAACACCCCTTTATTAAAGATCAACCACATGCTTCCAAACATCATATGTGATTTCCATTTTAACACCTTTGACACTTGACTTGAGTATTTGTCCAGAAAATTAAAGATTTCTATAGAATTATTTCACCAAGCTAAGATATGTTTCCTAACAACTCCAAGAAGGTCTTTAAGTGTTGGTGCTTGAGCAGTTTGTACAAATTATTGAGATTTTCAACATTGAGCCATCAGAACATTATAACTTTAGGAATGTTGATCTGCTTCAAAGTCATTTCTAGTAGAAACATTTGGATTTTTGCTTCATTTCTAGTAAACCATGATTCTAATCAACCAGTAATGGGATTTCTAGATGATGTAAGAAGGTTAGTGAATTGATCCTCCTCCTTTGAGAGTTGTGGCAAGAACTATGTCTTGACATAATGATTCAACAAGTTAAAATTCTACAGAAATTGATGAAGAATGAGCATGCACCTATTTATTTTTATGATGCAATGAACTGAATGCATGAAGTGATCAGTGTAACTAAAAGAAATGTGACCGTTTTGAATTGGAAAATGTGACACATTGCTTCTGGTAAAAGAGAATCAAAAAAGAGTTGGTCACTGAAACACTTTTTGCTTAGTTAAAGGAAAACGAATGAGCTTTTTTATTAAAGAATGAACACAAGTGCCACGTATGATGATCAAAATGATTCTCTAATTTATTTAAGCAATATTACTTAAATCTAAGATACCCAAATAAGTTCTTAACCTATTAAATCAGTCACGAGATAGGGTTTGGTAAACTAATAAGCCAATTGTTTTTCTATTTCGACAAATTGAACTTCACAGTCACCCTTATTTATATGATCTCTTATGAAATGATGTCTGATTTCTATGTGTTTAGTGTGTGAATGTTGAATGGGATTTTTTGTAAGATTGATAGCTCTAGTATTATCATAGAAAAAGGTTACTTTTACAAAATTTAGGCCATAGTCAAGGAGTTGATGCTTTAACCATGTAATATGTGCATAAAAACTTCCAACTGCTATGTATTCAGCCTCTGCTATAGAAAAGGGTAATACATGGCTGCGTTTTACCATTCCATGAGATAATACTTATCCAAGCAAGTGGCATGTTCCTCTTATGCTTTTATGATCTAAGTTGCAACCTACAAAATTATAATTAGAATACCTAGCTAAACTTTATTGAAGAGTTACATGGATACCATAGTCCAACATTTATTGTTCATTTAATATAATTCAATATCCTTTTTGTTGTGTTGTAATGAAATTCTTGGGATTTGATTCATATCTAGCACACATACACACACTAAACATAATGTCAAGTCTGCTTGCAATCAAGTATAGTAAAGATCCAATCAATCCTCTATATTTCGTAAAATCAATTGCTTGGCCTTTTTCATCTAAGTCCATATAACAATTTGTGGCTATAGAAATAGCAACTTATTTACACTTATCCATCTCAAAATTTTTCAGCAGGTCAAAACAATATTTTGACTGACTTAAAAAGGTCCCATGACCAAATTGTTTAACTTGTAGGCCTAGAAAATAGTTTAGCTTGCCTATCATAAACATCTCAAATTTGCCCTACATAGCGGAAACAAAATCTTCACACAAAGAGCTATTATTTGAACCAAATATAATGTTATCAACATAAACTTGGATAATAATCGTGTCATTTTATGTTATTTGATGAAGAAAGTTACTAAATCTTTCATTTCGTAGTGGTAGTGTTAGTTTCAAACTATATAAAGCCTTTTTCAATTTGAAAACATTATAAGGAAATATGAGCTTCAAATCCAAGGAGTTGTGAGATAATTACTTCCTCATTTAAAAAGCCATTTACAAAGACACTTTTGACATCCATTTATTACAGTTTAAAATCATTCATGCATAGGCTAATAATAATCTAACAACCTCAACTCTCGCCATAAAAACATATGTCTCATCAAAATCTATTCCTTCTTCCTGATTATAGCCTTTTGCAACAAGCGTAGCCTTGTTTCTAATGATAATTTTCACCCATTTTGTTCCTAAATATCCATTTTGTACCAATCACATTCATATTATTGCTTCTAGGAACAAGACATCAAACAACATTTCCTAAAAACTGATTTAGTTCTTCTTGCATCATAGTAACTGTTGAATTTAAGTCTAGTAGAAACTCCCTTATCTATTTCACCATTGATGTTGTCTCTTGATATCCCTTTTGGAGTCTTCTAATCTTTTGGTAGATTGTTGTGAATCAAAAATTTCAGGTTTAAGAACTTCCTTATTGATCCTTTCTGCCTCGGGCTCAATCCTGCTTTCCTGAAACACTTCATCATATGTATCATGAACCTTCAGTTCTAGCAAAGTATGGTCAGTGTCATCAAATACGACATGCACAAATTCTTCAACAGTCATTAATCTTTTATTATACACTCTATATGCATGACTATTTGAAGAATATTCAAGAAAGATGCCTTCATTTGTTTTGGCATCAAACTTTCCAATATTTGTTGTTGTTGAGAATGAAACACTTTCGTGTGGCTAATTGTCGTTTTCATTTTTTTAAAAACTTCATCTGAAGTTTTCTTCAAAATAGGTCTTATTAGCACACGATTTAAATAGTTTCATTCAACATAGTTCTAGCTAATTCCTCTAACGATATGTTCTTTCTCTCAACTACTCCATTTTATTGAGAAGTTCTAGGAGTAGAAAAGTTATTGTTGGTGTTTTAAGAGAAATAAAACAGAGGAGTACGTTTCTGAACAAAAGCAATATTTCTGAATGAAGTGAATTATTTCATCTTATTGAATTGAAGGAGACTTTTAAATACAGAATGAAATGAAACTGTTAAGCTAAATAATAGGAGCTGCACAGAACTGCACGGGTCACAATCCCATGTTTAACAACTTCCTAAAATATCTCCACTACTAAGTTTGTTTGAAAACTGTCAAACAACTTTTAATTAAAAAATTAAAACAAATAAATTATTTTAATGTAAATGAAACAGGCAGCAACTGAAGTATAATCTTTAACACTCCTCCTTACTTTGGTTGCTGCAGACTCCCAGTTTTTCTCTAAGAAACTCAAACTTGCTTCTTGGTAAAGGCTTGGTAAATATATCAGCAAGTTGCAATTCAGATTTGCAATAAATCAAGCTGACAGTTCCTTCCTTTTGCACTTCTCTGATAAAAAATAATTTGATGTTGAAGTGTTTG
>Ga0214545_1008254_pt1 | contig 16767 bp, 10 predicted proteins | sample CNSS4metaG_FD_160064 | JGI IMG/M metagenome (GOLD analysis project Ga0214545, IMG submission 160064) | Root nodule microbial communities from cowpea collected in UCLA plant growth center, Los Angeles, California, USA - CNSS4 | ecosystem: Host-associated > Plants > Roots > Nodule | place: USA... | reverse complement strand
ACCAAACTTACTCAATAAATCCAATAATCACAAATCCTAATTAAATCAATCTTTAAGCACAGAAAATTCAATTAAATCCCCAAATTTAAATATTAAATGAGGGCAAAAATTTGAACTCATCAATGAGAGATGTTGTGCATTCAACTCCTTCACTAACAAAAAACTAACAATTAAAATTTTTCGATTAAAAAAAAATCCTTTTCTCAATTTAAATAATAATTATACTTTCCACTCTTTCTTTAATTCTAAATCATGGATCTTTTTGTATCCTAAAGGAGGAAAATATATTAAGGAGGTTAGGATGTGACTATAAAATCAAAACTTAAAATATTAGTATCGGTGAAGGAAATAAAACACAAACTATTATTAGTTTGTTATATTTGTAAGGGGTTGTCAAAATTGTGAAAGTGTGAAAGAGTGTCAAAAATCGATATGAGCTCATCAAACACAGTTGCTTTTATAAGATTGACAAAAGGCTAATTGACTTCAAGCTTCCTTATGTTGTGCTAATTTCCAAATTCATTGAATAATTTTGTGTTGATGTAGAGGACGAGCTTGAAGAATGAAATGGTACCATGAACCATATTTCCTGTCTCCATCTACATAATATGGGCTTCACAAAGGTGAAAAATTGCTAGACAGTAGATGGTGTAGGTGGAAGAGTTAGAAATAATGATGGAGAGGTTGGTCCATATGGCACTAATCAAGAGGATAAAGTGAAAAATGTTGCATAACCAATGAAATTGGTTCCCTACAACCCACTAAAGGATAGAGGTCATGCTTATTCACCATTTGAAAGGATTGTTTTGAATCAATTGCATGATCTCAATGTGGCATAAGATTAGCATCACAACTTTTGAAATTTGAGCTTCCATTACTTGGATTAACAGATCCATAATGTTCATGATATGCTGGCCATGTTCTACCATAGAGACTATCCTCAAGATAATGGCTCTAGGATCATGTATTACAGTTTATGTTTATTTTTGTATTTCTATGAGTTCTTATCAGTTTTTAATGTTTCCCTATGTTGTTGCTTCTATCAGTTTTTAAAGTGTGCGATTTAGAAATGGCAAATTGCCAAAAACTTGGTCAATCAAAATCAAACAAAAGATTTTTACAAGTATAAAATTGAATCTATTTTTTTAAAAGAGCCAATTCAATCCTCCTTTCTTGCCTAAACACTTCATTTACTTCTAATAATATCCCCTTTGATGGGTTTAAATCATACCCTCCCACTTGAAGACGATCTATCCTCAAATCGAAAAGATGTCGTAAGGACTACAACTTTGGGTGTTTATCACCTGAATACATATAAAAAAATATCAAAGTTACCTAGTGTTGAGTTATGACAAATGGTAATACAAAATAAAAATAGGGAAGAAACAAAATTACATAGGGTTGAGGGCGTAACAACAACTAGAATCTGACTCATGATTTCATTGTGTGTCCACTCTGCTTTTCACATTTGTTCATCCAAATTATCCTCTATTCCACAACTTCATTCTAAGGTGTGTCAAAGTTCCTTTAACCAATGAACAATGACATATAATACTGAACAGACGACCATCAATGATGACATGACAACCTCTAAAATGGAAAGTCCTCATCTCACAACAAACTACAATAGTGCCTTCTCCATGAGATTCTCCATGCACATGGTTTATATATATATATATATATATATATATATATATATATATATATATATATATATATAAGTTGGACATTAATGATATTCCTCTAGTTTATCCCAGAAAAAAATGTCCCCTCAACATCTATTTGTGACACCTAAAGTGTTCTAAAAAATACAATCAGTTCTTTTGTTAAGAACCAGAAGAAGTAAAGCAAGAAAACTTCTTACCCGTTTATTAATATCACACATATATATATATATATATATATATATATATATATATATATATATATATAATGTCCACAATTATGTTCATAAATAGGATAAGAAAATATCTCCTTAATAATAAATAACCATGATATTATCTTATATCCCTTTCAAGTTGGAGCATGATGATCTTCAATGCCTAACTTGCACAAAGGAGACTCAAATTTTGTTTTTCCTAAGACATGTGCAAAAATTTCTGCTAATAAAATGACAATCTACTTCAATATGTTTTGTTCTTTCATGACAAACTGGATTCTAAGCAATATGTAATGTTGATTGAATATCACAATACAATAACATCCCTTTAGAATCATTAATTTCCAACTCACCAAGTAACTGTTTGAGTCATTTTCATTGAAATGTGATTGCCACCATAGATCGATATTCTATCTCTACAGAAGAACGTCAAACAATTGATTGTTTTGTAGTATTCCAAGATATTGGAGACAGACCAAGAAGCACCAACCAACATGTCAGATAATGTCTTGTAAGTGGACAACCTGCCCAATCTGAATCACACCATCCTTGTAGTTACAATTTATTGTTAGTCTGTAGTAAAATATCTTGTCTCAGATATTTCTTCAAATATCTAACTTCCTATTTGTTTGGGTTAAGAATTGAAAATACAAATATAAAAAAATCCGAGTTTTGTTGTGAACGAAGGATATAACCATAATTCGCCAATTTGGTTGATTTACATTTTACATCTTGCCCCATTGACTAAAATTTCAAAGTTTTATTCTAGAGTGCAATTTAAGAATATTTATAAATATGATATGTACGATCAACTCAATAAATTTTGCATCACTTAATATTCAATAGCAGACAAATTACTAGAGATGTGATTATTTTGAACATACATAACTTTAGAAACTAAGTTCTCTAATATTTACTTTATATATTAAAGATCTCACACGAATCTAGTCATAAAATGACTCATATTAGTACCCTGAATCTATATACGTTCCAAATAATATCATTGGAAGTAGAGCTATTATTCACTTATTGATTATATCAAAGATTATAAAACCATGTTATTATCTAAGGTAAAACATAGGTTTTCAATTATGAAAACACTTGTAGCCATGTAGAGGAAACAAACTTGAATCAAGTTTTCTTTTCTTCACAATGGAATCATCAAATGATTCTCTACGATGGGGTTACCCTTGAAAAAAGAATAATATATAGGCAAATCCCTCTAAATCAAGTTGTGGTTTATAAAAAAAGATAAGAAAATGATGAAAGTAAATCACATCCAAATAGTGATTGACCTTTTGTTACTTTTTCCTAGCTTAATTTGGGCTCCATACGAAAAGATCTTTTTTACAATCCCATCTAGAAGTGTTCCCTCACAAAGATTCAGTTTTTCCTGAAATATATTGTGAACTAGAAATTTTAGAAGACCAAGTGGTAAAAGGAAGGCCTAAAAATATCTCTTGAAAAATAAAAAGCAAATGAGATAAACATCTACCTAAATGCCTCATGAACAAATATTTCAAGTCAATACTATATGAACATAAAAAGTTATTTAACATAAAAGAGAACCCAATTTCAAGTGTACAAATATTTAAATGAATATTTAATTCCTCAATTCCACATATTTACCATGAATTTTCTTGCAGGTAAGGATTGTCAAAACGAGGTCCTAAAGATGATAGGGCTTGTCGACGTCAAAGGTCATCAACATTAAGGTTGGACACCACATGAGATAGACGATAACACGAACAGAGTTAGTGATGTTGGATTATCTTGTTCCTTTTAGAAGATGAATGAATATGGTGATGATAGATTAAGAAAACCAAGGAAATCCCCACTGGACATTAAGATAGCAAGCTATCTAGATGTGAAGGTTCCTTTCCAAGGTTCTAGAGAAGAGAAGAATGGATTGATTAAAAACAAATAAGAGTGGACAACACATAAAAAAGAGTAAAACTCAAGTCACACACACAAAGGAAGATGAAAAGATAAAATGGAAAGGAAAGGAATGATAAAAATGTGAGAAGCAACCACTACAAGGCTAAGATAGAAGAAGCCATGGCAACCTTGAAGATGAGTGGATGTGTGCTGCCACTTGAAACAAGATTCAAGATAGGAAGACTCTCACAATGGTTAATACATAAAGGTGTTTAATTTCTCCAAAATGTTCAACCCTTGTAGAAGTGTTAGAGGTCCCCTTAAATAGTAGTATCTAGAGGTCTCTTAGCAAAAACAAATAAGTTAAAAAGGATTACAATGCAAATAACAAAACCTAGAGTATAGAAAGTAGATCAACAAAGGAGCACATGGACACATTCTAGACTTCTTGGTGGATGCTCCTTCTAGATGTTTCTAGACTTCTTGGTGGCTAAGGCATGTGGTAATCCTTTTTAGATGTTTCTAGAAAGCTTTTCTCCTTCTCTTTCCTCCACATGTGCTCTCCAAACACCATCTAAATGCGCCACTTGTCCTTCCTTTTCCCACTTCATAATGAACCTACAAAAAAAGTTAATTTTGAATTAACATGTTGGCTTTAGGTTAAGCTAATCCTTTGAGTCAACAAATCAACCCAAAGTCAAGGTCAACATGTCAACTTAAAAATAGTCAACCAAGCCAACTTAATGGAATTTTAAAACTAAAGAAAATAAAAGCAAAGGAAGGGATCAAGGAACTCCCTTTCTTCTAAGCATGTGTCATGGGCCATCATCCTTGGTAGGGATCAATCCTTTATCAGTTAGACAACGTTTTTCCTAGCTGGACGATGTAAGAGCGAGACGGAGTGAAGGGTTCACAAAGCTCTAGTGTATGTTTGGTTCACAATGTGAGAGTTGGATGGCATGACAACGTGAAGTTTAGGCTCACCATCATATTTGATGGCGTGAGAATCATTCAAGATTTTAGGAGATTTGGAGGTTTTGGGAGATTTTTAGAAATTGGAAGCTAGGTTTCGAGAGATTTGGAAGGAAGGGGTTTGGAGAATAGGTTTAGAAAATTTGGAACGTGTGATGGATTTCAGGAAAGAATACTAAACAAATTTTTGTTTTTAATTTAATTTGTCTTTATTTTTTATTTTACCCGAGGATCAATTAGTTATACCCATGTATTTTCTTATGCCATGAACTCTCTTCCCGTAAATAAGTTTATTATGGGTCTTGTTTTGCTTTTTTTATTAATATTAACAAAATCAGTGGGTAATCCCGTAGATAACAAAATTTACACAGAAACTTTTTTTCGTGGGTAATTCAGCTTTTTCTTGTAGTATCCCTCTTAATGATCTTTACGAGAATTCTACATAAATTGAAATAAAATATGAACAGAGTAAGCAAGATCAAGTCTAGTCACACACAAATAGATTAATCGTTCAACCAACCTTCAATATGGTTTTGGATTTTCAAGAGGTGTACCAGAAGCCAATGCTAAATTATGGTGTTGTTCCATTGGAAAATCAAGAGGCTTGACACCATACAAACCTATGTCTTCAATGATTTCCATTGCATACTTTCTCTGATAAAGATAAAACCACTCGAGATTATGGGCTACCTCCAACCCCAAGAAATATTTTAAGACTCCTAGGTCCTTCATATGAAAACAAGAACTTAAGTAAGCTTTAAAAATATTTATGGCTGTAATATTATTTCCTACAATAATTAAGTCATCCACAAAGGCTAGCACATTGTTAACTCACTTTTTCATAGGTCATTTTTGAAAGTTAAACAAAACCCAAATAATCCCCATAGTGAAGTATAGGGAAATTAACTCGGTATCGAATCCAATGAAATGGTGCTTGTCAAGTTTAGCTCGCTTAATTTAATCTTGCTAAAAAAAATCAAAAGAAAACAAAGGGGGAAAAAATAAACAAAGAAACAAAAATAAAAGAAAGTTGATTTTATTCATTTAAAGACTAAACTATCTAAATGCATGATGAAACTAAATTAGGGTGTGAGTGAATGCAATGCATGAGATATGGTTCTAATGGAATGAGGGATGGTGAATTGAACATAAAATGGAATGGAAATGGACCTAGACTAGTGAAACATTTGAGTGCAAAACCAAAAGATGATGCAATGCATATGTGAAATGATTATAGGCCATGAACAAAACATTTTGACAACATCCAGGATGCGTACATGATATTATGCAGGATATAAAGTGCTTCCACAGGATCTACATACACTGTTTCAGATCCTAATTTTTAGCCTCAAATAAGTTCAACGCATAAATGTAGAAAGTAGTGCAATGAAGTATGAAGATGGATGACTAGATGCTTGATATGCTAAAATAAAGATTATAAATGATGCAATCAAACTCAAAACACATCAGTAAAAAAAAACTAAAAGAAGTCCAACTATACATTTCAAATATGCCACCATGAATGAAACAACTTCCCATACAGTTTAAGAAACCAACTGCACTCGTGCCTTTTTCCAACACATCTTAAACTACTCCAGAATGCATAGAAACTAGAATCATTGATGCTACCACGTATTAGAACAGGGAAGAACTAAGAGAAACCACTACTATATGCGATGCAATTCTGATATGCAGATGCAACATGCATTAACCATGTGGCAACAGTGAAACAAATCAAAATTGCAGCAGAGGAAATGCAAGTGGTAATCAATTTACTCAAAAGTTTATTTGGACCAATACTAAAATGCAGAATTTGAGTTATTACAGAATTCCAGATGCAAACATAAATGCTCCAAACAATGGCAGACCCTATATGGCAGCAATGAATCAGCAAGACTAGCAGTAGCACACAAATATTTATTCACTCCAATAGAGGTTCAAAATTTCAGCAGAAATGCAGATATGATGTAGTGGAATATGAATGCATAAGCAGATTGCGATGCAAAGAAACCACTTAGCAACAGATTTTCTCAGCAATTTAAGCAAGGCAGATTAATGATGTAGGTTCAGGATTAAACAGAGATGCAGATGCAAATGGAATTCAAGAAAGGCAGCATCAGCACAGAATCAACAAACAACCGCAGAATCCATATGGCAGCCGTAAACCAGAATTGTGACAACATATTTGGTCCAGCCTTATCAACCAATATGAAAAACTAAGACTGATGCAGATGCAATGTGCCGAAGGCCTAATGATTGTGATGATGCAGATGCAGAAATAAAAATGCATGAGATATGATTAAAGCTACCAAAAACTAAAACATAAAAACTTAAGAGGAACCATTTATGAATTAATCAACTAGGTACTACAAAAAACTCAAAACAAAGACATGAATAAAATATATTTGTGCAGAAACTTAAAAGCAAACAGAATCATAATAGAATACAAACAAAATTAAATACCGCATAATCAAAGATGAATGTGAAAGCTATTTTAGTGATCAATTATAGTTCTTTTGCACTCGAGAAGACATCTCGATAATTTATGCCCACTTTGGGATCATGTGGATTCTTAAAAGGAACTAAAATTGTGTGCAAAATATGAACCAAGCCCAAACACCATCACAACATCACAGAATTGAAATTAAGACTGGAAAGCAGAAAAGAAATTCAAAACCAATGTAGAATTTAATGGCAGAGAACATGAAATACACTACTAAAAAAACACATATTTCCTGCCAATTTTGTTTTGAATTTTTTTTTTAGGAAATACTTAAAAATTCTTATGAAAAAAAGATTTGCAGGAAATTACTGCCAATTTGTTTGCAAAACATTTTGTATAAAACACTTTTCGCAACAAATTTTGTAAGAAATACTTGCGGATTTTATAATTTTGTAGGAAATAATTACCCACAAAGGAATTACCTGTCAATTAAAATTCTTAGAAAAAATAGCAGGAAAAAGCCTTTTCTTGCAAATTTTTTTAACAAATTTGCAAGAAAATTCCCATGTAATATGAGAATTTGTAGTAGTGAGAAAATTTAAAGTGAGTTGAATTTAAAAGTAAGGAAACTAGAAACGCAATCAAAACTTAAATAAACAGAAATTAAAAACTGGAGATCAGAACTGAAACGAAACAATGGTATTTCATTGCCAAAATTAGAGAAAATTTACGCGAGATAAGGAGAGTTCTAAATCTGTTGGTGATGGAGCCTCACTTGGCACACTTCTCGGCCATTTTGTGCTCGTGAAAGGCCAAGTAGAGCTACCCGCACGCTAAGGAGAAAATTCAATCTCTAAAGGCTACTTTGCCCTCATTAGAGATGGAGAAATCCTTTTACAATGCCCTCTTCTCTCTTGCACACTACCAGAACGTAAACTAACAAACCCTAGCCTCCAAACATGCTTCACTCTCATGCAACTAGGGCCCTCCGACAAAACCCTAATTATGCCCTTTTTAAACCCCCCCCCCAAAGGGAAAATAAAAAAAAACCCATATAAAAATTACCTAACCTAAATCCCCTTCTCGATCCAGCCAACATCACAACCCTTAAACCCTCTTCGTTGCACCCAAGATCAGCTTTCTGCATCAGCCTTGCTCTTCCTCACCCTTGATTGCACATCAGGCTTTGAATCTCTCTCGGATCAACACATTCACGTCTCAGATTTCATCATCAAGTTCTGCTCACGGACATAGGTTTTAACATCAAAGGCTCGAGCTTCTCTAACTGATGAAGTGCCCCTTTCATGGTTCAACACCACTACGGTTCACTCCTCTTAAGTTAACCGTGCATTTTCGTTCATGCGGAAACAATAACAGAATATCAAGGAGCACAAATTAAATCTTACCTAATCCTTGAATCCTTGGGATGAATATTTCTTTGCTCCTCGACTGGGTATATCCTTGTAGCCGGATCGAACATTTTAGGGATTACCTACGGAAAAGACTTTGATGATCAAGTCAGCAAAAAAAGCTATCAAAAGTCAAATCACAGATTAGTGAATTAATGAATTGTGTACTTTAATTATTGGGTTCCACCTATATTTATAGAGTATTATTCACAGTTTAGCTTATTTATAGGCTGAACCTTTATTGTGCTAAGTGGACCTCTTATGGGCCTATAAGGGCTGGGCTAGGGCCAATGCAAGACATGTGACTTGATCTTGGGAATTTAACCATCATTTCTTTAGTTATGAGTAGTCGAATTTTTGGTTGTATGCTGCCTGGTTTGCTTTGTATGCATAATCTTTTTGTGTAGCTAACCAATTGTTCTGTTGATACTGGGACTGTAAGTTGGCAGTTGGGACCGAGTGGTTAATCATACCGGCCCTAACTGCCTAGTATAGTACAAATTTGATGATAGAAGTGTTGATCAAAACTTTAGTTGACCAAGGCAGCTGGGACTAATTTGCAAATATGAAAAGAAACAAGTCAGGGGTTCAAAATTAAATTTCAGCAAAGTAAAAGGGTATCCTAGCAAAGACAATTTATTCTAAAAAGGGAAATTTTAAAAGAACAAAATTAAATGCAACAAAATACTCTCAAAATAAACCTTTGTAACACATTTTTATGAAAACTGATTTTTTTTCTAAACACTAACAAAAACTAACTAATTAAAGACTCAAACATATTTATTTAAACTAAAAGAAAACCTTTTAGAAAAGAAAATTAATGAAATTTGGAGTGCTAACACATAAAGATGTAATTATCCCTTGTGCAATATAAATAATGAGTAATCTGAATAAGATTGAACAAAGCCATAACGCTTCAATGTCATAGTCAACATAGCAAACCAACTACAAGGAGCTTGTTTTAAGTCGTACAATGACTTTTTCATCCTACAAACCAAATTTGGGTTAGAGTTTTGAAAACTTAGAGGAACTTTCATATATACCTCGTTAACAAAATCACCATGGAGAAATGCATTATGGACATCCATTTGGTGAACTTCCTACTTTCTTATTGTTGCCACTTCCAAGAAGGTTCAATCACAATTTTTGCCACTAGTGAGCAAAAGTTTCATCATAGTCTATGCCCTCTCTCTAATGATGTACGAAGATGACAAGTCTTGCTTTCAACCGTTCTATAACTCTCGTCTGAGTGATGTTTTATTTTGTATACCCATTTACTTCTGAGAGCTTTATTTCCATGCGGGAGCTTCTGTAGAACTGATGTCTCATTCTTTTCGAAGGCACGTATCTCATCATCCATTGTTGCACGCTAACCAGAATCCTTTTCAGCTTCCTTAAATTTTTAGTTCAACTTTCGATGTCTAGTAGAAAATCATTCATTATTCATAGAGTACTTGAGGCATGTTGTTGAGCAAGTCAACTTTCCAAGAACTTTATCAATGGAATTTTTTTTATCATCCCCCTTCCCATCATTGGCTCCATATTTTCTTCTTCTTACACTACCATAACATCACCCCATCAACTCCATGTAGAGACACTACCTCACCATCCACCTCATTTATACCTTCTCCCTCATTATCATCTACATAAATGTGCTCTCCAATATCATTATCAATATTCTCAATATTAGAGGTAATGGGAGGAATATAACGAGCATTGGATTTTACATCTCGAGAGACAAAGTATTCATTGGATTTTAAATCATACAATCCCTTTTGCCCATAGGGGTACCCCACAAATATACACTTTCAACTTCTACTGCCAAATTTATCTTCATCACAACGTTGGTGATGTGCATAACATAAACAACCACAAACTTTCAAGTTAGTGAATGTTGGTGGTTCACCAAATAATTTTTCATAAGGTGTCAAATAATTAAGCACTTTAGACAATGTGTGATTAATTAAATAACGTATTGTAAAACACATTCACCCCCTGCATTGGTAAATTACCCTAGAATTTGAGTGTCGTGCCACATTCATGATATGTTGATGTTTTCTTTCTACTCTTCTATTTTGTTGTGGAGTACCCACACACGATGTCTTAAAGAATATTCCATTCTTTAAAGAAAAAGCACATAGACAATTAAATTCAGTATCGTTATCACTTCGTATTTTCTTTATTTTCATATCAAATCGTCTATCAACGAAGGCAACAAATTTCATAAACATAGACATAACATCAGTTTTGTTGCATAACAAATAAACCCAAACTCACGGGAATAATCATCAACAATTGAAAGGTAATAGTGCACCGCACAAGATAAAGGAGTGTGATAAGGTCTTCATAAATCACAATGAACTAATTCAAAAAGACTTCTTATAGTATACTCACTTTAAGAAAATTGATTCATGTGTTGTTTAGTAAGGGGCATATATAACATATCTTAGTATTATTGCTTCTACTAAATTGACTCTCATGAGGATGAATTTTAACACCTTTTCTGATGGGTGACCCAAACGGTTATGCCATATATCAATTGACGAGTCCCAATCAATTGTTAAAGCGTGTATCATTGGAGTACCCCGAAAAATAAAAATCATCATTCCATTTACCACTCCAATCAACGTCCTCAACTTTCGATCTTGTATTACACACAATGTATTTGTGAATTGAACGATACAGTTTGAGACATCAATTAATTGAGATACAAAAATTAAGTTGCAAGTTAACTATGGCACAAAAAGAACATTATCAAGTTGTAAACCACCATCCAAAATCACATGCTCTTCTTTGTAATGATGGTATCTTTCCCATTCGACAATCCCACCGATATGGTTGGAATATTCTTCTCATTTATCAAACAAGATCAATTTCCTGTCACATTTTGTGTGGCTCCCGTGTCAATAATCCAAGGAATGTCATTCTTACCATGAAGACAATCATTGGTTGTAGAAATATTGAAGATGTTAATAAGTTATTGTCACTATATTGGAGTGATGCCAAATATTTCTATTGTCTCACCATGAGATTGTCCACCATCGTTTTTCACCATAATTTCTCACGATTCTGAAGAAAAAAAATCTAGTTCTCCCTAGAATTTCCCTGAGCTTTTGATATCATGTTAAGGAAACATCTTACCCTTTTATTCATATGTCACTCATATATGTACATCAAATTTTGTCAATCAAATATTGTCCATAACTATGTTCATAAAATAATATCAAAATAAATATTGTCCGTAATTAAGTCCATGAAATAATATCCATAATTATGTCCATAAATAGGATAAGAAAATATATCCTAATTAATAATAAATAACCATGATAATATCTCAATATCTCCTTATATCATTTTCACATTGATTTCTTAATATAAAATTATCTCAACAATATGTGTTAGTGCTCAATATGTGTTGTTACATTGATTTACACTCGTATCTTTGGGGCTAATTAGTTATACTTCACTCATCCGACAAGCTTTGATCTTTGTATATTTCTATTTCTTATGCATGTTATTAGTTTTTGCATATTTTTTCCAAAGTCCATAAAATATGTATCTTACATAGTTGACACTGTTTAGACTAGTAGCCTAACAAAGGTTAGAACCAAAGCCAACAAACATAAAACAATAAACCCAATAGATAGTGATATTTACTCTACATAAATTGCTTTTCTTGCACAAAACATTGGGATTTAAAAGCTCATAACAACAATGATATACCTATAGTCAAAATAAAACCAACATTATTCCAATCCATATGTATGAGATAATTGGGTAGTTTGTACATAGGTAGAATATTAAACACTCTTGATCATCACACTCATTTACTAGTTGTACCTCATGTAATTTTGAGAACTCCATTGGGTCAATTCATCGACCTGAGTTTAAGAACGTAACTTTGGGCTCTTTCCTTGTATCCATGCCCATGCTTTTAGTTGAGATCTAGCAAAAATCTCTTCAAAATCTCGCCTCTCATTTCTAAAAGTAATTTTGTTCCTTTGGTTCCAAAACTTTCACACTATATTGTCCCAAAGGCTATTAGGCATTACTAACCAAAATTCATTAAGATGGCGTTTTGGTGAAAATTGATGAGTTATTCTTAATCCAACCCAATTGTCATTCATTTCCCAAATGATGACTAATTGTCTTGTCTCTCTTCCAATCACACACAACCTAGGTTGTTTATAAAGTTTTAGCTTTTGTAACATTACAAGAAAATCATCAATTAGAAACCAATTTTAGAAACTAAAAGTAAGTCACTATAGTGACCAATTTAAATACCAATTTACAAAATTAAAAATTATTGGTTACTAAAATTGTAACACCCTAGGTGGATATTACTAGATAAAGCATGTATCTTATAGTTTCTTTTGGAATTTAAAATAATATATAAAGTTCCCAAGCGCGGGAAATTTTAAAACTTTATGACAAGTTCATAGTGGAGAAAACATCATAATGAATTTTTACAAAATGCCTGAACTAAAACATAGTGAAAAATCCCCCATAGTTTGTCCCACTTCGTCTTTATGCATCAACATGCTCACCTGGGTTCACATATGCTCCTGCGTGACAAATCACGCGATCATCGCCAAACACAAACAGAAAGGGTGAGCTGAGAAAGAAAATAACACAATAAATAAATAATAGATTTAACCTTCACCATTCCCTCTCATTCATTTTTTAATTCATCAATTACTTCCCACATTCTACCCCAATCTCATAACCTATATGAGAAAGATCCATTCACCCCTTTGGTCTTTAGGGATTATCATGCTCCCACGAACCTACTTGTTCGTGGTCCAACTCTACGGAGCTCCCCGCCCGTAGTCCAACTCTACGAATCTGCCCGCTCGTAGTCTAACATGCGTGAACACCTACTTGTTCGTGGTCCAACTCTACGGAACATACGAACCTCCCTACTCGTATTCCTACACAAAAGTACAACAGATACGAACCTCCCTGCCCATATCAATCACGCATCTCAAATCTCCTTTACCAACCTTCCCGCTCGTAACTAATCTAGCATGTCCCTGACCAAGCCATCAAACCCATCCATGCAAATCCATCTACAATGGATCCTTGCCCCTACACTATCGCATGGCGTTGCCTAAGCGCCGCCAAGCGAAATTGTGCTCTAGCCCTCATGGCGATAATCCCATGCCATAGGCACCACACCCGTAAAAATGAATTCTACTAGTTTAGGCACTGCAGAATTGATCCTAACACATTAAGCAATCATTTCTACACACATAGAATACCAAGTGCGTATTTTCACAATTCAATATACCTCCAAAATAGTACCAAATCTTTTCCTTAGCAACCACATTCTACTGACTTTACTTTTATAAAAAAAAAAATATTTTTGCACATTCCATAAATAGTTGCTATTATAAATGGTCATTAATTAATTAAATATCAATTTAGAAACTAAGTAATTTTTGTAGCCAAAATCCAAGTAGTTAATTTTTAGTGACCAATTTCTTTTGGAAGCCAAAACATGGTAACTAATTTTAAAGACTAATTTAGTGACCAATTATAATTTTGATTTATAATAGTAACTATTTTAGTAATTAATAAATTTTAGTTTTGTAGATTAGTATATAAATTAGTTATTATAGTCGTTAATCATCATTGATCAATTGGTTATTGTTTAGAAGTTTGCTGGTAATGTAATAATTATGATCGGTGTATAAAATTTGTTTGTAACATACTAATTTTAATACTTACCCATTTTTTAAAATATACAACATATACGTAACACCTAAGCATACATACTAATAAAAACTGATATCATTAAGTAAATGATTGTGTTTTTTGTGGATATAAATTTGTTATCAATATATGTAAATAAATATAAAATTTTAGGACGAAAAATGGGTCAGAATTAAATATATGAATACAAATCTGCATGTCATTATTATATCACACGTAATAATGACACGTATACTATGAAAATAAACATGGGTGAAACATGGGTGACAGATTAGAAAAAGAAATATAACCTCTAATTGATATGGCATTATCTTTCCCAAATAGCGTGATACAAATCATCTCTTAAAATCGTAAGTAAAATTTTACATTGGTAAATTTAAAGGAAAAAATGAATTCTGGATTATCATCATATTCAAAATTTGTAATTATACTTTTGGATTAAGTGTTTCGAAAATTATTTGAGTTTTATAAAATTTAGAACATAAAAAATATTATTTGAAATGGCACAAAAGAGAATTCTTTCAAGTTGCTCAAATGCTTTGCAAACCTAAACACTATCGAACACAACTAAATTCAGTGTCTACAAGACTTTTCGCCTTCAAGGTCCAAAGTTAAGAGTGCCACTCCTAAAGACTAACAATGAAGTTTGTTGAAAATATAAAGGACAATTTGATCAATTTGAAAAACTGAAGGGGATTGAAGGAAAAATCATAAAAGGAAAATTACCTATTGACAAATTTTTTTTTAACAAAGTTAACAAAAGTTTCTAAAAATGGAATTAACAAACTTAAATTTTTTATTTTTTAATTAAAATAAAATAATAAAATAATATTTTTTTACCTACATAAGAAAGTTTGTCAAAAACTTTGTCAGAAAAACTTTGTCAACCAATAATAGCCCATCATAAAAATGTGAAAGAAGCAAAAAGCTAAATATACATTGGAAAACTCACTTTTCAGACCTATTGGACAGGGATCGTATTTTAGATTTTTTAGGTTTTATTTTATTTTATATTGGATCAACTATTTTCTTTAAATGAAAAAAAAAACTAAATATAATTTTAAAATTTAAATTATGTTCATGATAAAAAAAGTTATGTTATTATTAAAATATAATAATTTATTTTTATACAAAAGATTAACTTACCATGTAATAAACTTGATAAGTTGTTTTTATACTAAACACAGTTTGAAGATATTTTTTTTATTTTATATATATATATATATATATATATATATATATATATATATATATATATATAATTTTTTTTTTGTGGAAAATATAAAACTTATGCATTGAACGAGTCCAATGACAGTGAGGAAATATACATTTGTCTCAATCAATTTAATTATTCCCGTAATAAATGTTTGTATTTCGAGGAAATATCCTAAAATTGGTGTGTGGATATCCTCCGCAAAGTCTAATTAACATTTTACATTTGGTACAATTTACAAAAGTTGCTTTTTCATAAAATAAATTATTCCAGTTTTTTATATTGTTGTAAAGTTATGTATAACAAAGATAGCCTTCACTTATTATTATTTTTTATTTAGAAAATTGTAAGGTCCCATTTCTTTTCTGCCTAGAGTTGGTGGGCTGCCCTTGTAAGTGGGCCTAAGGGTTGGCCCAATGTATATAAATCCTGCTATGTTGCCCTAATCCCATCTCACACTCACTCTTTCAGAAACCAGCCGCCATCCCTTACTACCTCTCACGAAAAGCTCAATTAGGGTTTACCCTAAGGTCCCCCTCCTTCAAGCTCAAACTCAGTCCTACTTCCTGCACGACGTAAGTGACCCTAAAACCTATCCTCTCCACTTTCCTTCTTCGTATTCCACCATTTAATGTTGGTTGATGACTCTGTTCTTCCTTTTGTGCCGTTGTTACACCAGTTCCTGACCCGTCTCCCGAACTGCTGTGCTCCTGAGTCCAGTGCCGAGGTCTGTACGAACCCATTTCCAGGTACGAGAAGTAAGGGTTCTAGTTTCGAGTCTTTGGAACTGTTTATGCGTTGATTGTTGATTTCATGGTTGGATCTGTCGTTTTGATGTGTGAGAGTACTTTGCATGTGTTGTTGGTCGGAAAACATGGCTGTTGCAGTGAAGAACAGTGGCGAGACCTGTTAATCTCGCCCAAGCGAGTCAGTCTCGCCTAAGCGAGATGAAACAGGGAGCTCGCCTAGGGCTTCTGCACGAAAGGTCGCCCAGGCGACCAGCTCGACGTTTGAACGAGCGAGCATCTCGCCCAGGCGAGAGGGGTCTCGCCTAAGCGAGATCCCGCATGTGCTCCTGCTCCCCTTTTGAGCCCTCGCCTAGGCGAGGGGGAGGCTCGCCTGAGCGAGCACGTCTCGCCTGAGCGAGACCCCACAGCCTGAGCGAGGAGCTGGGCGAGACAGAGTGTGGTTCGCTTGTTATGTTACCTTGGGTTGAGTGGTAATTACTTGGGTTTGCTTGTACGTTGAGATGTATGTA
>Ga0214545_1008253_pt1 | contig 16767 bp, 10 predicted proteins | sample CNSS4metaG_FD_160064 | JGI IMG/M metagenome (GOLD analysis project Ga0214545, IMG submission 160064) | Root nodule microbial communities from cowpea collected in UCLA plant growth center, Los Angeles, California, USA - CNSS4 | ecosystem: Host-associated > Plants > Roots > Nodule | place: USA... | reverse complement strand
ATTAAAAACTAAATCAACTGATTGAATTTGTTGCAGTTTAAGACTACTACAGTCAACCTTTTAACCTGTTGAAAACCATTCAACAGACTAAAAGAGACATTTTAACCTGTTGAAAAACCATTCAACAAATTAAAAACACAATAAAGACCAAACTACATCTAATTAATGCTATAAGGTCTACAACATGAATTACAAACTACAAATACACTTTCTAATTGATGTAACTACATAGAGAGCACATGTTCCAGTCTTGATCACCATGGATATCATCAAATCTCCTTTCCTTCATCAATGTAGGTTTCATTCCAATGGTAATGGCTTCAAGATAGTTCAAAAGAGCTTCATTCAATCTTCATCAAATCTTCAAGAAGCAAACCACCTTGGCTTCTCATGTCAACACTCCTCTCCAATGTCTACAACAAAGACAACCCTAGGAATTGGTGAAGGGGATGGCTCATAGGTCATGCATTGCATTTCCATGCTGCATTTTGTGTGTTTGTTTGTTCTAGTATTTCAATTGGCTATTTTCTCATTTCAGTCGACTAATTATATCAGTTTTTAGCTTCATGATGTATTTGTCATTTCTGTTTCTGTTTTGGTGTGTTTGTATTCGTATATGCAAAAGCATTTTCAGGTTTCTCTATGGATCTTAGCTCATCAATTCAACTCAAGGATGTTGGCTTCATCAATTCAGGAGGAGATTGTTAGCACTAGCAAGCTTGAAGCAAAGAATTGATAAAGCCATGCACATGAAGATCATATGTGTTTGATGAAGATTGATGAAGATCCATTTGAAGATTAAGTTTTAGTGTGTTAAATCTGTAAATAACATGTTAAATGTAATGTGTTAGTGTTATATCTTGTTGGAAGGCTATATGACATAGGTTAAATGTCTTGTGTGCCTTAGTGTGTCTCTTTTAATCTGTTAAAATGGGTTTTAATAGGTTAAAAGACTTGTTGTATATAGTTTTTGGTGTGAATGTATTCAGTCAGTTAAATTATTTTTCAATCGACTGATTTCACTTAAGTTAGGTGAAATCACTGACTGTACAAAAATTCAATTGACTTTTTTCACTTAAACCAGACTATATAAGTTGTGTTTTCACGAGCAGAGTTGCGAATCTGAGTTTTTGTGCACAAAATTTTGTCATTTTTCTCTGGAAAGCTCTCTCTCTGCAATACACAGTTGGAACTCGTGTTTTGAAGATCTTGGTTGATCTTGGTTGATCTTGGAGGCATTTTGGCTTGTGAGTAGCTTGAAGAACACATGTATGGTTGGCTAGGGACAGCCACCATCAGGTTTGGATGTTCTTGTGTCTCTGGATGGTTTACCTGATGTGATTTCAGGTCTGCAAGTGTGATTCTTGTAGGGTGTTTGTCTAGATTTTTGTGTGAGTCAAAAATCTTGTGAGTTTTGTTGTTCAAAATTGTAATCTTGGTGTGTGATTTGTAAAACTTTTGAATATAGTGGAAACCAGGCTCAAGGTGTCCTGGTAAACTAGGTGTAGCTCTGTGATTGAGTGAACCAGTATAAAAATAGTTGTGCATTCTTCTTTCCCTCATCTCACTCTCTTTGAAACTCTTTAAAAACTCAAGAAAACCAAGCAATTTGATCTTTGGTGTGATTTAATGTGTTCTTGTGTAATCTGAGGCTTTATACTTGTTATAAATACTGATTGGAACAAGTCTTGTATGTAAAAGATTGTTATTTGAGTTGAATTTGCGAATTCTGCATTCTGCATAATTCTGCAGTATTTTAGCCGACTCATTTGTCTTTTTAATCAATTGTTTCATAGCATCAAGAACAATTGAGTCTGCTGTTTTAAATTTTAATCGACTGAAAGTGTACTGGTTTGCTACATTTACATCCAAACTTTCCAGTCTATTAGATTCAATTGAAAAGAGGTTTAAGCTTTCGAAAAAGTTTTAGAAAGCCAATTCAACCCCCCCCCCCTTCTTGGCTAAACTCACCATTTCAAAACTATCGTTGGATTTAAGTATTATTATTATTTTAATAATATGCTTGATCATGATTAGTGATAATATAATCCTAGAATTATATTCATTTTCACGAAACATGAATTGGTTGAATGGTTCTGCATTGATTTGATAGTGGCATGGTTATGAGTTCAAACCTTGGTAGATCCAAATTATACTTCTTCTTTTTTGCCAAAATTCTTTTTGGCGTGAATGTGAAAGGGCAGAGAAACCCTAGTTGACAAAGGAATAACCAAGAGGGGTTGAAAAATAGTTCATAATGATCCTTGAATGGCAATTACCATCACCATTAAACCAATTTTCGTTTTTCGCCATTAACCACCATTAAGACCTAATTAAAAGGCCAATTAGAGGTGAGAAGGAAGGTTTTCTGAGTCTGCCTTTGTAGAGCATTGTAAGGAGAGAAAATTTAGAGTGTGAACTATGCTAACTGAGTGAGAAGGAAAGCTGAAGTGGGGAAGCACTAGAAGGCCATTTTGTAACGAGGAAGCCAAGAATCTTCAAGTTTTAGCAAGGATATCCAGGTTAGGGGAGCTGTAAATCTCGTTTTAGATTCTAATTACATAATTTTGCATGAAATGTGATATATGATTCCTTGTTAATGCATTTTTCTAAACTGCATTGGGTATCTGGAAAATTTCCAGAAACCACTTGGCAGGCCTTCAAAGCCGCCAGGTGACCCATACCTTTTCTGTGTAAAAATCTAGGTTCCTGAGAGGAATCGCTGGTGGCAAGAACTAGCTGCCAGGCGACGCATGAGTGCTAACCTAGTTTTTGGGTTTCTAATGAACATGTGACCACCTCATCAAGTTCCAAGGATGTCAACCCTAGGAGTATCACTAGGAGCATGACAAAAGGGAAGGCATTATCTTCTCTATCTTTATTTTGCATTTCTTTAGTTTCAATTTCTTGAAGTTGGTTGTGGTTGACTATTTTGAGTTGACTTGTTCACCTTGACTTAAGGGTTGACTTGTTGACCCAAGATTAGCTTAACCTTAAACCAACATGCTAATAAATTCCTTAATTTGCTTTTGTAGGAATAAGAAAGGAGGAAGACCACATAGGAGACACTTGGCGTCCTAAGAAAGAGATAGAAGGAAGACTTTCTAGAAGCATCTAGAAAGGGGAGGCCCACATGCCTTGGACACCAAGACTTCTAGAAAGTTCTAGAACCCTCCTTTAGGAGCCTTGGCCATGAAGACTTGCCACCTAAATGGCTTGGATGAAAGTTCACCCATGTGCACCCTAGGATGACTTACTTTCTAGAACATGCTAGGTTTCTTTTGTAATCCTTTAACTTAGTTGTTTTGTTAAGGGGCCCCTAGACTTGTCTATTTAAGGGGACCTTTAACACTTGTACAAAGGTTGAACATTTTTGAGAAATTAAACACCTTTGTGTATCAACCATTGTGAGAGTCTTTCTCCTTAGGGAGTGGAGTTCTTTTAAGCCTTATCTTGAATCTTGATTCAAGTGGCGGCACACATCCAATCATCTTCAAGGTTGCCATGGCTTCTTCTAGCCTAGCCTTGTAGTGGTGTGCTTCTCACATTTTTTTATCATTCATTTCCTTTCCCTTTTATGCTTTCTTCTTCCTTTGTGTGTGTGACTTTGGTTTTACTCTTTTTATGTGTTGTCCACTCTTATTTGTTTTGAATCAATTCATTCTTCTCTTCTCTAGAACCTTGGAAAGGAACCTTCACATCTAGATAGCTTGCTATCTTAATGTTCAGTGAGGATTTCCTTAGTTTTATTAACCAATCATCACCATATTCATAAGTCTTAAAAAGGAACAAGATAATCCTACATCAGTTTCTTATGAGCAGCCTGGCGGTGATGAACAACCGCTAGGCGATGCGAGCAGTTTTGGCTCGATTTAGGTTTTCTGGGCGTTTTGGGTTGTGTTTGATCGGTAAAAAATGGCATTTTACTCATGTATTGGCTAACGGGAAGAGGTTAATGGTGAAATTATGAGGTATCACAAGGGAATGAGATGCTTATGGTATATTCTCGAACTAGGGTTTGAATAATTGGGAATTCTTGGGTTTTAAAATCAGTTGCAGCGTAAATTGGAATGATAGTGATTCGTTTTATGTTAATTTAACATTTGAACGCAGTTAATTGTATTAAGATTGAATGAATTGGTAGAATAAGGATGACGATGATCTTGGAGTTCTCAAGTGCAGGAAAATTCTGGGAAATTCCCAGAATGTGTATGCACCGCCTGACAGTACCATGATTGCCGCAAACAAATTAGTGGCACTTTGTAATTTGGGACGTTCTGAGGGTTGGGAATTTGGTGTAGAATAATTTAGGGGTGCAACTGTGGTGTTATCATATGTAGGAATTGGTGATACGAAGTTAAGAAATTCATGAGGCAAGACAATGTGAGATGAATAGACTTTGAGTTGGTTAGGAGAAGTGGAATTTAACAACAATGAGGTAGAAGTTTAATTCAGTTAGGACCTTGAGGGATTATAGGGCAAATTTTGATGTGAGAATTGCAGGGCTATGTGGAGTTGCCTAAGTTGAACTTAGGAGTAAATATAGATGGAAGCATAATGGTCATATATTTATAATTGGTGGGAGATGGAGATAATACCTGAGAACATGTAGGGAATACACATAGCAGGAGTTGATTATGACATTTTGTGAATAAGCAAAGTTGACCTTTCCCAATCCTAAGTATTGGTACATTTGGGTGGATGAATCTAAAAGGAACTAGAGACTTTAGTAACAAGTTAAACATATGTGAATTGATGCAATTAACTTGGTGACGTTTATTGTGGATTTTTTATGCATAGCTTAGAGTGTGCAATCTGCTCCATGTGCCAAAAAAAAAACCAACACAACGCGATTACTGGTGTAGTGCCTGGCGGTGAGGTATGAACCGCCAGGTGATAGCTACGAAATCAGAAAAAACCTGGAACGCTTGGCGTCTGGCGGTAAGGGTTGTCCCGCCAGGAGATACCTGCAGTCAGTAGCATCAAAGGCGTTTCATGAAGGTTGGCTTACTATCCCTTGAGTTGTGGCTGGGATAGGGGTTAAGCATGTGGCATTCCTTGAGTTATGGCTCAGAATGACATCTCTTGAGTTGTGGCTCGAGATGACGAATGAACATGAGGAACTCTTAAGTTGTGGCTCAGGTTGGCGAGTGTTGGCGGTATGAGTGTGCGAGTTATGGCTCGTATGGATGGGTCCAGATATATTGTCCTCCTTAGTATGTAGCTAACGAGTTTGGTAGTCTTGGGATGTTACAAACTATGTTTGTATTGGGAACTCCACCTGCATTAGAGAGTATGGTCCGTAGTAGGTTTTTTGCACGTGTTTTACAAGTTGTGGCTTGTAAGTGAGGCAGCAAGACATATTGAGGTATTCATCTAAAGACGTAGAACATGGAGAACATGGTGGTGGCCATTGTTAACTCTTTGGCAAGTGTACCAATTCGTTACAAGTAGTAAAAATGGAAGTCCAAGTATCATTTTCCCAAGGGATTTGTGTTCATCGTTTATGTTGGCATTATTGCTAAAATTAGTAAATAATCACACTTAGACAAACGAACACAAATCCCTTGGGAAAACGATACTTTGACTTCCATTTTTACTACTTGTAACGAATTGGTACACTTGCCAACATAAACGATTGGTTTAATTTAAGAACAACATGTAAAATTAATAAACACTAAAGTTATAAAAGAATTTAGGAAAGACTTCATCAAAGTTGGATTTCATGAACCATACAAACGCAATATTTCCTGCACAATTTCTCCATCTTGCTCAAACATCCTCATCGTAAGCTTACTAGCCCCTAATTCCTTAGAAGTAAGTTCTAAGTCAAATATGTTAGAATATTAATTCCTTAACTATTTTAACACATGACTTGCATTATGATTTGATGTATAGAATGACCTAGAGATTACGTCTATTCCTAGAACCCAATCTCATAGTTGTTCCATCCAAGGTTAAGTTCCAATTTATTTTCTAATAATTAGATACAACCAAAAATAGCAAAGATTTCCATCAAGCACATTTATAATTGAGATAAAACATATGAACAACGAAAGAGATTACATTGCATAGGAAAATTACAAAGAGTATAGGTTCATTACATCCAACCCCAATGAAGGAGGAGTTTAGTCACTCCTAAGCATCTAGAGAACAAAGGATGGATGAATTTGATGGAATGGATGAATTGATGTGAAGTCTCCTTGCCCTAGAATGGTACTTTTTAGTATCTTTCCTGGTCCTGTCGCGTTCCCACACTCCAGCACAGCACTTTCGTGTAACTTTCGAAACTATAACCACTTCAGAAAATCGTCCTCTCGCTGGGCGACTAGTGATTACTCGCTAGACGACAGAGCACAATTGTTGGGCGACTGATCCATCTCGCTGGGCGACTAGGTCCTAACATAATAACCTCACTTCTTCTCCAATCCTTAACTTTCCTATACAATAATCTCCAAGAAAACATAAAATATATCTAACCTAAAAGAAACCTAAAAACAACCTAAAACTTCCCACAAAACACATGATTGAGTACAATTAAGCGGTCCAATAAAATAAGAATAATAAGTATTTTTCATACTTATCAGCCATGTGGTTTGGAATCAACGGATGAAGTTCCTTTGATGTTTGTGTGTTTATATATCTGAATGGTATATGTTTTATATACTATTAGCTCACCCTATCTACTTGTGTTTGGCGATGATCGTGTACACAGTACACGGGAGCAGATGATGTTGTAGGTGGATCTGGTGAGACATAGAGCCAGAGCGGGGCTAGTCTGGGAGAAAAGTTTTATCAGAGTTTTATTTATTTGTAGTTGGAATAATTTTGTAAAACCTTGTTATCAGACTTTGATATTATAATTGAGTTTTATAAGTATGGATTTTGGAATAATTTATGATGTAATAAATGTTTTAAATTTTCCACGTTTTTGGGAAATGAACTTAAATAAATGAGGTATTATTATTATGTTTTTTATTATATTATTCAAAATCCGTAATATCCGGACGAGATGATACATGCTCAACTTTTCAAAAATGATTAATCTATATAATACATTTAAGTGAAAGATTAAATGAATTCTAAAACACTTAGAAAATTATTGAAACTACCTAAGACAAAGCTATAAGAATCAAGAATGGCAAACTAAAAAGGGTAAAGCAACATAAGTGACTTCAAATGATTAAATAATATAAGACAACACTTAGAATAAGATAAAGAGAAAATCACCAAGAAAGATGAATAGGTATTCAAAATAATGAGTCTAGAAAAACCAAGAAATTACAATCAAATTGCATGTATTATGTTAAATTAAACTTTAGATTTTAATTATATTTACTATGTTAGACTTTTATTTGAATTTTGGATGCTTATTATGGTAGATTACACATAGAGTTTAAATTAAGAGGTAGAGATTGATCTCTTATGTTGAATTGTTTTTCTATTTAAATTTAAATTTCAAATTCTTACTTTGTTAATTATAAAAATCACAAACAACCTTTCTTATTATTGATCTAGAAATTTTGAATTTTCAATCGTATTCTTTGGGAGACAACTTTGTGTTAACTCATTCCTTGATACATAGTAAAATAAAAATGATAGTAATTGTAATAATAATAGTAAAATAAAATAAAAATAAAAATAATAATAATAATAATAAAATAAGGATAAAATAAAATAAATAATAAGAATAATATTAAGTGTGCTGTATTTAGAAGAAAACTTTAAACATCTCGTCAAGCCAAAAAGAAAAATCATGAAAATCATAGCAATGTTTGGGTCACAAAAGCCAAAAAGAAGAATCATGATAATCATAACAATGATTGGGTCACGAAGAGAACTCAATACAACAAAAACCACAAACACACACATACTCTCTCTAAAACCACATACAACAAACATTAAGAAGTTAAACGATACAAGAATTTGATTCAGGAGAAAACTTTCATGCATCAATATATAACACAATTGCATATAATATCATTAAAATAGGAAATTACAACTCTCCTAACCTGGATTTCCCGCTCCAATTGTGCTCCTAACGTCCCTTCTTGGCCCAAAATTGTCTTAGGTATTTTCTCATATACTTGACTGCACCTTTTCCCCTCAAACACTTTCCTTTGGTTCAGTTTTGGTGTTCTGGAAGACCCTCTTAGGTAGCCACACGAAAATACTTCCTCTCATACACCACCTTTACTCACTCATTAAGCTTTCACCTAGTAATTACTAGGTTAATGTCCAAAAACCAAAACAATGATTAAATGTATTCAAGTGCGTGGTTTCAGCTCATCAATTGCCATGATCCTTACCTCTCTAGCTTCTTTGGATACGGCTAGGTTTCTTGATCACTTACTAATGTAGCCAAAAATAATCGAAGCGTAAAAAGATCTATTTTTTACTAGCCAAGGTTCAAACTCATATCCACCCAGTTATCAAGCATATGCACAACCATTAGCCTATAAATGGATCTTGACATATCATGCACACATATACTCATAACATCATGCCACATGTTCATATATGCGCTTACAATAAATTAAATAATTAAAACATAACATTAATGGAACCCAAGTCCCCCTTAAATGCACCAAACGTGTCTAACCACTTAGGCTACCATTCCTCCTTTGTCATAATTTTCTGCATTAATTACTTTATAGATTCTTTCCCTCGCAATTATTAAATAAATATTTATTTATTTACTTAATTTTTCCGGGTCTTACGGTTCTTGGCAATTTCTTAGATTACTTGGTCGAAAAGGTGGTACCTAAAGTTGTCTTAATGAAAGGTAAGGTTTCTTAGTTTAGTGTTATTTAACAAGCCAAATCAAGAGAGAAGAGAACCAAAAAGGTAAATGATTGAGATTAGAATATACCTTAGGATGGAAGACAAATTCCAATTTTAAAGTTCTTAAAGAATCTCTGATGAACAAGGCACATATTTTTATTTTTTTTTACTTTTATGTGACTCACTAAAGCTAAGAAGAGAGAAACACCTACTTTGATATGACTCACAAAAACTAGGCAAAGAGAGAGATTGTGTGCAAGTTAGGATATGACTCACCAAGACTAGGCAAAAAGAAAGAGAAAGTGCCACTTAAGATATGAATCACCAAGATTAGGCAATGAGAGAGATAGAGAGAGATAGAGAGAGAATGAGAGAGAGAGTCATTTAGGATAAGAACTCTTAAAAGAAGAAGAATCACACTTTTCTAAGAAAACCATTCAAGATTTATATTCAATCAAAGATATCCACACAAGCTCAGTTGAAGCCTATTTAGAAGTGTTTGCATGCCAGTAAGTTAAGTCTACACAAGCTTGAGGTGCCTATTATTAGCTATTTCAAGCTAAGTTTAATTATTCTACAGACCAAACAATATAATCTATAGAAGTGGCAAAGTGGACTGTACTTGATGGGCTGATCCGCCAACCCACCATTAATTTGGTAGATTGAGTTGACATTTTTAACTTACCAGCTTGTTTTGGTTCGCTTCACCTAGTCTACCAAATTGACTTGTTTTTTAAATCAAAACTTAGAATGAAAAAATAATTTAAAAAATTATTATTATTATTATTATTTTTTGTAAATTTAAATGATACAAAATACCATAGTATTATAACTTAAAATCATTAACAAGTATAAACTAAGTTACAATAATTAATTATTATGAAGTAATATAATATGTAAGTGTAATAATTCTTTTAATTTATCCAATTAGAAAAATTATTTTTCTAGCAAAGACGCGGAGAATATTTACATATTATTATTGTGTTTTTAATATACTTTTTTATAAAAATAACTCGTTAGACCACTCTTTAAAAGGATGAATAAGGACTTTCAGGCTACCTAATCATAACAAATCAACCAATTTCACATTATTTTTTATAGATCAATGATGAAGTTAATCAAAATGAATCTTACCGGTCTATTTTGTCACCTCTAATAATATGCAAGAAATTAATATTGTATAATACTACAATATGAATACATGATTTACTTGAAATTTTTTAAGTTATCCTACTAATTTTAATTTTAAGAGTACTAATGGCTTTCTTAACCTTACTTTTAGTCAAAGCTCCTAAAATATCCTTTCTTGAACTTTTGTTACACTTCTTATATTTCCTCCTCTTTCTTAAATGTTCCTGATTTTCGATCATATTACATCTTCTTCACAATATACTTAAAATATTGATCAATCATTGAATTATAGCGTAATCATAATTAAGTTTAAGCTTATTTTTATTAATTTTATTTCTTAATGGCACCATGATATTTTGATATAACATTTAATTTAATATATATACATAAAGATAAATCATATACCATTTATCTAAATCCGTTTAAGAATGAAACAAGGTTTATCTATTGTAAAGTTATAAACAAGAAACAAAATATAAATTCTCTAATTAGTTAATAAAAGTTATGAGCTCATTTAATTTAAATTATACTCATAAAAAAAATATTATGTGGGCATCGCATTAGTGTAATAACTAGTACTATTTTTTCATCCATTTTCTTTTACTTACTTTGACTTCACTTATTTCGTTATACTGTAATGGATTAATTAATAATTATTTATTAATTAATAGCAAAATATAAATAGACATCTAGATTCTTCCACTTTGTGTGTATATGCCGAGCGCCCACGTCCGTCTCCCTGTCCTATAATTTTCATTCATCTTTCCTCAATTTTTCACTCCTTCGCGTCAGGTAACTCAATTCTCCCCCTGCTTGTGTAATTTCAGTTCTGATCATGTCAATTTTCTCTTTTCTCCATACTATTATTGCATGGATCTGTTTTTGTTAAAAACTATGTCTTTATTTTATTCTTCATTTTATCGGTTTTGTGGTTTGAGGTCGGCGTTGAATTATGAATTCTCACAAGACTTTCTTTAATTCTTCAGAATTTGGTTATGGAAGTTGTGAGTTTCTTAAAATTTGTCAAATTACTTATACTCATTTTGAGTTAATTTGTTGGATTGGTGTGATTAAATTTTCTCAAATTTGGTTGCATATGTATCTATATGAAGTTTTTGAGCTTTACTCTCTTACGAATTGTGGTTCAATTTGTGAAAATTTCTTGTGTTGGGATCCCTAGCTGCTTTCCAGTTTTAGAGGTGCCCTTATAAAAATTGTTCAATTTAATTTTTCAAATATGTGGTAAGGGAAATTTTTTTGAAGATCGAGGTTAATTTACTCGGTAGTTTAACCCTTCGTGTATCCCTGTACTCATACCTAGACAGAGAGAGAGATGTTTTAGGTGTCTATAATATTCCTTCTAGGACCTTGTTTGTACCAAAAGTATAATCAGTGAAAAATGACTGGACCTGTTTAGATTCTTGTAGATTAAATATGCAACCTCAATCGAGCCTGCTTAACGTCTCTGTTACATGGAGGGGAAAGAAATTTGTTGTAGAGATGAATATAGGTGCCACTGTTAAGGATCTAGGACAGGAATTGCAAAAGTTAACGAATATCAATGAAGATACGATGCGGTTCATTGTTCCACAAATTTCTGGTAGAGCGTCAAAACTACTGACTCCATTTTCAGCAGAGCATGCAGTTTTAAGTCTGCAGGAAGCTTCAATTACTGAGGTACTGCCATTTCCATATTCTCTATCATGTGGGTTAACATTTAACTACATGAAAAATATTGTTCTTATGGTCTTCATTGACATGGATATAGTTTTTATTGTTCTATGAATCATTGCATTGTATTTGCTGCTTTCCTTAATAGTTTTTTTCAGGTCATCCCACTGGTTTTCCCTAGTCCATTGGACGAGAGTTTCATGATACTTTTGTGCTATTTATCTAAAATTCAGGTGTAAAAATTTCTCTTGAACCAAACTATCGTTAACTACCTACGATGGAACCTCTAATTCTGGGTTATGAAATTGATTACATTCTTCAGCAGACTTGAGTGAATTGGCTCTTTTAAAATGGTATTTGATAAGAGTCCAAGCCTTGAACCCATTGGTCAATTGTCATGTGAAGTTGTCAACAAAAGGTGGCCCAAATCTAATGGAATGGTTGTATGAGTTACAAGTTAAGCTTAGTAAGAAGCATGTGAGCTGGTGGGAACATTGTGATTGAGGAGTTGGTTATTTTAGTAGGGCCTATGGGGTGTCAGAAGGGGAGTGTTAGTAATAGACTTTTTGTCTTAAACGTATGTTGGGAGAGTGACATTTGAGAATATCTTGGACATTTTCTTTAGCCATTGTTGAGGAAGACTTACTCTTTGTAATGAGCATTGCTCCTGGGAATATCTAAGCTGAGACAGTCATTCTCTACTTTCCTTGTTGTTACTGTAATTATCATTTTTTTTTCCATTGATTGATTTTCAATTATTATCACTATTCTACAAATTATCATTTTATATTTATTCCTTCCATCCTGGATTGCAATTTTACTCGGTTTTTAATATAGAAAGGAAAAAAAAAATGCTACTACTTTTATTGTTTGATTAAAATGTCACATTGATATTCGCTCTTCCAACTAGCATTTCTGTCGAAGAACATTTTACAGTCAAATGACGGTGATTTTAATGTTATGATCCAAATTCATTTCTTCACAAGGCGATTGAACTGTTTATTCATATACATCCTTTGTGTTTGTTTTATCAATGCTAGTAATTATCACTATTATACCATGGGAAAACGGTTGATATGTTGACTTAAGTCACTATTTTTATTCCCCAGGCCAGGTCAATTATCATGATGGGTGTGTCAACTAATGAGGTTGAAGAGGTTCTTCAAAGTTCGAAAACAGATTTAAGAATAGCTGGATTTGAGGATGAAGAGAAGAGAGTGAAACAGAGAATTTCACATGGACCTCATATTTCATTAAAACTCCCACAAGGGCAGTATATATTTTGTGAATTTCGCACACTTCAAATTCCAGGATTAGAGGTACTATATTGCTATATGATTATTAATGTTTGTGTTCAATAAAAGAATCACAGAACTCATATTTATCTTTTAGATCACTTTATACTCCTGCATTTACATTGTTACTAGGAACTAGTAATAGGGTGTTTTGGTAAAGTATTCCAAGAGTGTAAACATCATTTTACTATGTGATTATTATTGAAATGATGAAGTTTCAGGAATAGAGGGAGAAAATAGAGGCAAAATACTCTAAAATTGGCATTGATTTGATGTGATATGACTTGTTAGAATGTGATGATAAGATTTATAAAACCTACTGCATTATCAGTTCAGTTTCCACGTCTTCATTTTGCTCATACTTCTAGTTAGTTATTTGTTACCTTTTTGTTCATTGTAAAAATGCGTGTAACAATTTGTTTGTTTCTCTAACATATGTACCAATTTTGCGCCTACTCCTTTCACTTGGCATATTAGGTTAGTGCACCAACATTCTCATGTAATGTGTCTTGTTTTTCAGAAGTGTAATGTCTCAAGCTTAATTTAATTCTCCTCTTGACTTAGTACATAGTGACTTGTGGGGACCCTCTTCCGTTCCCTTTTCCAATAATATTGCTTACTATATTTTTTTGGATGTGTATTTTATGCTAATAATCCACTATTTACAACACTCCCTCTCAAGTTGGTAAATAAATATTGATCATTTCCAACTTGCCTACAAGATCTTGGAATTTGCCTATGGAAGTCCCTTAGTGAAGATGTTTGCTAACTGGAGTCTTGTAAGGACATGGGTTGTAACCAATAAACCTTTGTCAAGATTATCTTTGATGAAGTGCTTGTTAATTTCAATATGTTTGGTCCCATTATGTACTAGGTTATGAACATTGGTCATGACTGACTTGTTTTTACAATACAATTACATTGCGATGTCAACCTTTATTCTTAGGTCATCTAGTATGATCTTTGTTCTGGTACTCCAATAGTTCCAAATCGCTTAGAAATTGAAGTCAAAGATAATTTAAATACACCTTCTCTTTCAATCTTCCAAAGTGCCTTTTAAGGAAAAAACAGTGAAAGAGTTCCAGGCTCTAAAGTTGACAATACTTCAGATGCAGTGATTGACCCTAACTATGTTATCTTAATGGACTTGAGGTTGAACAATTTTCATCTAAAGTCCTTCATACACACCTTGGGAAAGGGCTCAAAACTCAACTTTGTAACTTCAACAAGATACCTTATCCTGTTTTTTGCTTCTCTAGGTCACTAGACTTTCTCCCATAAACATTAAGTGCCCAGAGGTAGATATCGGTGATAGAACTTGCAAAGTCTACATATTATGCATAAATTGGCTTATCATAGTATTTACATAAATAAGTTTTTCTAACAATATATGATATTGGGTCTTTCTAGAGGAGAGTTTTCTTCTCTTCCAATTCTATGATTTTGTTCAATCAGAACTCTTGAGGTTCTATATCCTTACTTGTTTCTTTGAGGAGACCTGACACATTTTCTTTGGGTGATGAAAATTGCCATTTTTGAATAAGAAACCTATATTGCAAAGAAATACTTAAGTTTTCCTAAGTTTTCCATTTCAAATTGGGTCACCAATTTTTCCTTTAAAGCTAGTTTCTCTGTTTCATGATCTCTTGTAATAATCATGTAACCACATAGACTAGCAATCAGGGAAGTTGGCATTTAATGGAGTGCTTTATGGCTTTGCTTATATCCTAAGGAAATCATCACATTTGTAAATCTTCTTAAGAAAAAGAGATATACTAATAAGTAACAAAATTAATATCTAATAAAGGGAAATATTTCCTAAGAAATTTCCTTGTCAAATTATATGATATCTCCTTATTTGATGTAATAAAATCATATCTCTGAAGAAATATAAGGCTGGAACAGAGGATAGAGTGGTCGACACTCTCTCTAGTGATGCTTGGTTGAGAGGCAGAATTCATGATTCATTGAAAGAAGCTGGGTTTCATGCAGGCTTTGAACTATAGAGGTTGAGGTTGCACTATATGGGGAGGCTAGTATTAGATAAAGAATCCACGAAAATTCCCTAAATTCTACAGGAATTTCATGATTCCAACATTGGAGGCCACTCAGGTTTTTTAGAATTTACAAGAGAATTTCAAGTTTATTATACTATAGAGGAATATAGGGGTAGATCCAAAAATAGAACTAAGAATGTGATGTTTGTCTAAGAAACAAGGCTCAAACTCTATCATGGGATGGTTTACTGCAACTACTTCCAATTCTATGCAATACATGAGTGATGTAGCCATGAATTTTGTAAGATTTATTGAATGTGTCAAAGCAGAAAAGGATTTATCTGTTTTATTAATAATTAAAATTACAAAATAAAGAGTAATAAGGGATATAAATCCCTGATTGTTAGCTGTACATATTTCCTAATTACAGAAAACTAACCATATTTGTAACTGATTTCATTGGAGAACCACCTAAGGCTATAAGAGTGAATACCATAATGGTGGTGATCGATAGAATGAGAAAATATGCTCGTTTCTTCTCACTATAAAGGAAAAGATAAAACAGAACGAAATCAGATTCATATAATCTGGTCTTGAAATTAACTACCCAAATAAACTGGAATAAAGAACAATAAAATCAGATCAGATTTGAATAATCTGATATTGATCTTAACTACCTAAATTGTATAGAGGCCTTATTTGAAATTCAAATCTGAAGTAAAAGTACATATACAACTAGCAACATAAACTACTCCTACCAATAGGCAATTTAGGGTGCACTTTGACATCATAAACTTATTATTGAATAGTTTTATATACTCTATTATTAGTCTGTGTTAAGCACATGCTTTGATATTGATATTGTACTAATGATATATTGTGTTTTGGTAAAAATTATCATACATTATTCTTTGGGACTGGAAAAGCATAATCTATGAATATGATATTTTGCCTTATTAACTGATTGTTTTACTGTTATCAATTTTCCAATATATTCTTTGCCACCTTTCTCATAATGTAAAAATTTTAATGGAGGTCAACTGATCATGGATGAATTTGCTTTCCCTTATTTTCAGTTGAATCCTCCAGCTGCTGAAGCACTTAAAAGAATGCACATGCTTGCTGCAGATCCTGGAATTGTCGCTGTCATGAACAAGGTATACTGCTCATACCCAAATTAATTGACTGAACTAATATATATTTGTATATATTTGTGCTATAATGAAAATATGCTACAAGTTCTGAAGATGTTTTGCATATTATATAGCATCGATGGCGTGTTGGAATTATGACGGAGATGGCTCCTGTTGGTTATGTTGGTGTGGACCCAAAATGCATTCTTGGTTTTAACAAGGTATTGGATTTCACAGGATGACAAAACATGGCATTAAGTGATTGTCATTGTCCTGTTGTTGAATTCTCCTTTCTGTTTTCATTCTTATTACAGAATCATGGAGAGGAAATATCACTGCGCCTACGGACTGATGACCTCAAAGGTTTCAGGAAATATGAAAGCATCAAGAAAACTCTACTGCATGAACTTGTAAGCTATATGTTAGGTTTCTTAGAGCTAGAAACCCAAGCTACTCGGGCAGAACTCACTCACACCAACACAGAAAGAAACAGAAACAGAATTTTATTATTCTATCAAAGAATGCGTCCAGGGAAAGACAACAATTCCCCCCTCACAGGATCTGTTGTGACTCCTGTTTACACTTACAAAAACAAAACCGATTCCCCCTTTTACAACACTACCCCCCTTTTATTTATACTTTTCCTAAAACAAACTTTCATTCCCCAACAACCTACTAACAGACTAACTAACTAACTAACTCAGTTCTTATTTCTTCTCACATACACCTTTAATATTCTATCATTACTCCCCTCTG
>Ga0214545_1008250_pt1 | contig 16780 bp, 10 predicted proteins | sample CNSS4metaG_FD_160064 | JGI IMG/M metagenome (GOLD analysis project Ga0214545, IMG submission 160064) | Root nodule microbial communities from cowpea collected in UCLA plant growth center, Los Angeles, California, USA - CNSS4 | ecosystem: Host-associated > Plants > Roots > Nodule | place: USA... | reverse complement strand
TCCGCAACTGCAATATTACGAAGAACCTGAAATATTAGGATTTAAAAACTTAAACAATAAGATTTAGAAAAAAAAAAAGTTGCCTTACACAATATCGAAAAAACAAAATAAAGATAACCCAACCTTAAGCAGGTTACATTAAGTTGTTAACCCACCAAAGCAAGTCTTCCCTTGTTCATAAAAGGCCTTAATAGGGTTAGTAGAGAATTTTATTGCTCAACAAACATAATTGCATTCTAAAATGCAATCCACAAAAATAACAATATGTGTTGACTTAGTGTTGTTTGTACCACCAGTAGCTATCCCGCTAACAAAGCATGATTTAAATAAATAGATTAAACATTTATCTACATTTTCCTTTGCTATTGTTATGCCGAAGATACTAAAAACCCCACCCATGAATGAGCCAAATAAAAATAAAAAACAACCCCTAAACTTAGCACATGCCGATAAATTCTTAAGTCATAAGATCATGGGAATTAAAGTTAAACCCATAATTTCCCCAAAACTTTCGAATGAGGAAAACAACCAAATTAAAACGTTAAACCAAACGACATCACTAGGAGAGGTTGATGATGGCAAAGCTAATGGAAGCTATGACAACAAGAAACGAAGGTTGTCGACTGTTTGAGAAAGAAGGGAGACAACAAACACAACTGGTTAAGAAAGAAGGTGGACGAGAAAGAGAAATGAAAATACTTTAAGAAATAAGGGAGGTGAAAAAGAGGAATGAGGGAAGGGAAAAATTAGGGATTTAAAGATATTATGACAGGTCTCCCAAAATTTATCATAATATATTTTTAATATAATTTCAATTTTGCCACCGCATCTATTTATTATGATAGGTCTACTGCACCTATCATAATAAGTTTTCTCTCTTCATTTATTATGGCAGATCCCCTCTCACCTGTCATAATAACTGTTACTTTTATTACAAAAATGCTATCGGTCAACTTATTATGACAGGTGACTTACTACCTATCATAATAAATCGTCATAGATTCTCCTTTTTTCACTAGTGAGCGCTGTTCGACAAATCTTAAAGTAATTTATATATTTAAAAAATAAATAATTCAATAACTCTTTATTAGATGAAAAAAAAAGGTATATAGGCCTCCATTGTCCGAAGGTAGAGTTGCTTACTTTAGAGAAAGGAAAAAGGAGTACGCTTTTTTATATATTTGAAAATAGTTGTATGATTCGTCAAAACTACATTTATATTCAAAAACATAAAATTGAACTCATACTCTTATTTCTTTTATATTCTTATATTGCCTTAATATTTTGAAATTCAAAATTAATTGTTAAAGCATCATTACACGTCCACTCCATCTGAGATAAGTCTTAGCAAGAGCTGTTTATTAAATCTTTTCTTCAAGGAGTTCTTCTCCTAACAACTCTCTAAACTTAATTTTGTTTCTTTTCCAATTAATAAATGTGTAAACGAATTTAGTATTATTATCCCTTTCTCTAAATGATTTCATCTTGAATTTTACTTCCTCAAAACTAGGTATGAAACAAATAGAAGAAACCTTATAACTATGATGGTGCATCTCTTCGTACCGGTGGATCAATTTCTCATCGTTCACATTGGAAGAGAATGGTAATATTATTTTATTGTTATTTCTATAATTTATATGTTAAAAATTTTATGGGGTTTTGTGGTAATATTATAATCTTACAAGTCGATTTTGTGGAATTAAAGACATAAACCAATAAAACAGTAATAACAGAGACAAATTTATTCAAAAATAGAGAATGGTTAGTAGAACTTTGTTTATATGTTTACTAAATCATTACATCCTTCTGCTTTTTGAGTTGTTACTTCCAAGTTGGGACTTTACAACTCTCTTTGAGTTGTTTTTCATCAAACACTTCTTGTGCGTTTCTATACGTTTTTTGTACGCATGCTTCCTTGTCTAATGGCTTATACATACTAACAAAAGAAAGCCAACACCAACCCAAGACAAAACACTTAATCCCCAATGCAACATATGACCAACAAAAAAAAGTTAGAACCTATTTTGCCAAGAGGAGAAGCATAATAGAAAGTGAAATAACAAAAGAGCGGTCAAATCATTAGTATGTTTCTTATTTATATAGGTTAAAGTTGATATTAATTTGTGTATATTTAAGTTAAGTAACTTAATAATGATGTTGCGATTAACACTATAGTTCAATTAGATTTTACTTTTTCCTTTATAGATGAGATATTATACTCTATATATTGAACAAAGATTATAAGATTCTAATAAATCAGTAAGCAAGCTCTATTTGAGTTATCTTTCATCAAACATTTCTTGTACGTTTTTATACGCGTTTTTGTAAAATGAAAAATAATATAAATAAATTAATTTAAAATTTATATTTTATATTTTATATTTTATAAATATTTTATTTTAATATATTATTATTTTAAATATACTTATTTATTTATTTATTAAGATATGATGATTTATTAAATTTAAATTTAATTTATAATCTATATTTTAAAAGTTAATCTTATATCAAATTGTTTCTAAAATTTTATAATACAGATGATTTTTTTAAACATACATATAAAAAAATTATTTTATTATATAAGTCACATCTATTATAATTTTCCCACTTAATTTTTTACTCTGTCTTACTTACTCCAAATAACATCACTTTGCATTTTCTTTTGTCTTTTCTTTTTTTTTCTTTTTTTTATTTTTACTTTTCCTCTAGTCCGAACTATAGAGTATATACTTCAGATCCAAGATGTGGAGGAAACTACTCATGTTTCTAAATAATCTATCATTTATCTTATACTATGCCTTGACTAAAGATTGACCTTAAGGAACACCTTTCAAAACCATAACACCCTCCTCAGAATCAAGAAAGAATAAACTTTTTATAGAAAAAAGTAATCTTTCTATTAGAGAAACTTAATTGAGTTCTGTAATAAATAACTTTCTCCAATTCTTAATTGGTATTTGTTTTACATAATATCAATAATTTGCTAGAAGTATTTCTCACTCAATTTATTTTATCTTTCGTATTTATTGCAATCAAACATAAAAATTCAATATGATTAAATTAAAATTTAATACAAAAGTCAAACTAAATTAATGTTTTGCAATTTAATTTGAATAACTCTTTCAATTTTTGTGATTATATATGTGTAAAAGATTTTTTTTTAAACAAATTTAAGTATTTTATAATAAAAAGTAACAAATAAAAATATATGCGTTGAATTACTTTTGTATGATTATTGTATATTCATAATTTTTAATTTCTCTCGTATTTATGAATACCTTATATGATTTTTATAATTAAATTACAATACAAATATGTTTTAGTAAATATAAATACAATCTAATCATAAAAAAAATTATATTAAATACACCTACATGTATGTTTCTTAGGTGTTAATTAATTTTAAATATATATGATATTATATTTAAATACAATTAGTATTTTTTTTTGTTCGATTCCTAATTTTTAATTTAAAGTTCGAATTAAATGATTTTATTTAGAAAAAAATAAATCAATATTTTTAATAAAAAAAATTTATTTTGATTATTTTCATTCTTTTATCAGTTTTCTTCTATTCTCTTGGATGCATTCCATTCCATCTTGAAAACTTCTACCATTGGATAACGTGGACTACATGACTAACACAAAGTAGAATCAACCATATCATCTTGAATAACTTTAACTCTTTAACTTAGACTATTCTTAAAAAGAATTAAATGTTATAAGAATACATAAGCTTTAACTAATTAACGTGTGTCTCCACTTAGCCTACACTGAAAAAACTAATTGTAAGTCTCTTTTACGTTGTCACCGCCTATCTACACGCAGAGAACTAAGGAAATGCAGAGTTTAGATTTAGATTCAAGCTTTAAAATAAAATTATATTAACTTCGATTTGGATAATGTAAAGTTATGTAATATTAAAAATAAATTACATTAGAATCAATGTTATCAATTCTAAACTATTATTAATAAATTTAATCTGAATCCTAAATTTTAAGTGTGTTAATCTTTACAAGCTGAAACCAATAAATTCGCGTGCATAAATTAAGATATATACACTATAAGAAAATGTTTCATTAGTTAACAATTTTAGTGATCAAAAGTTGTTAGTCATTATAGTGACCAATTCTGATATTAATTCACAAAGTAAACAATTATTGGTTACTAAAATAGTAACTATTATGAATAAAAAAATATAATTGGTCACTAAATTGGTCTTTAAAATTAGCTACCATAGTTTTGGTTACCAAAGGAAATTGGTTACTAAAAATTAACTAGGTTTTGACTACCAAAATGACTTAGTTAGTTTCTAAATTGGTCTCTAACTAATTAATAATCAATTTGGTGACCAATTATAATTTTTATTTACAATAGTGACTATTTTAGTAACCAATATTTTTTTATTTTTTAAATTGGTATCTAATAGGTACTAACAACTTTTGGTCATTAAAATTAATCACTATTGAAGCAGTAGTGGTATTTTTTTAGTGTATATATTAATTAAATTATTTTTTCCAAAGCGTTGATATCAGTTTAATCTAAATTATTTTTCTAATTTAAAAAAAATGTTATAATTAAGATTATTGAACACAAGTGTTAAAATATCTTGTTCTATTATATCCACCAAAGATTGTTTAGGTTAATTTTGAGAAATTGAGCCGCGTTATATACGCATCGGGGTACCAACGGTGTCATTCACACAAGGGAGTTACAGAATTGTAACCTTTAGCCATTATCAAAACTTTCTATATTTAATGTCCTCAGAGACATAACCTTGAAATTTGTATGTACCGTGTCATAATCTTGTTATTCACTGGTTACACTCATGCTATCTTCTGTTTTATAAGATTACTGTTTTTATTGACTGTACCTAGGAAACATTACTTTAGGAGAATCCAATTCCTACCATCACACATAGGAAACAAAAAGTGAAAATCACACGTCCATAATGGTCTAGGACAATTATACCTTGGGAAATTCTGCACAATATCCACAATTCTTCAAGAGTATATCATAGACTGTCACTTCGCATTTAATGCACCTTCAGCATTATTGGTTTCAGGTGGTCAAGGATTCAGTGGTCATAGATTTCATCTTCAAAAATTACTGTTTAGTCAAAAGGAACTCGTTCAGAGAAAATAAAAGAAAAACTATGGTAAAATTGTACTTTAATGATGTTATGATTTTCAATGAAAATGCTTTTAGTCATTAGGACACTCAAAATTAATGGCTTTTTGATTTTGGAAAAATGATTCTCTTAAGTCCAAAACACCAGGAAAATATGTCTTCTATGTCTTCTGCTCATGACATTTATCACCTAAACCCGGCTAACAACTAGTCTATTACTGTTGGTTACTAGGAGACAGCAAAACTATCATAAGATTTGACTTTTGGATAAAATGTTTAAAATCTCAAGAATGTCTAGAAAGAATAAGAATGAACCGAAATAATAATAAAAAGAATTACACTCATTGAAGGTATCTATTCTTCGAAAGAAAGAGAGAAACTGAGGAGAGAATAAAGGAGGGTAAAACTTGAAATGGAAAGATATGAAAGACCTGCATTGATAAAAGCACGACAAAGACCTACAAATAACTTCTGATCTAATTATTTACTATTAAAAAGTACAACGTAACTATTTAAGAAAGTTACTAAGAAAGACTAAGTAGGAAAATAATGAATGTCTGTTATTGATAAAGTACAAAGCGTAAAAAAATGATGTTCAAGCAGGTAACCAAGCAGAGGCAAACACCACGTTGTGTCCTTTCCAAGTGAGGACAATGTGTTCATCTTCCCTCTTCAATCCCCACCCCGCAGCATGTTCATCGAGCATCCCCTTCACCTCCGCAACAGAGTCCTCACTGAAAGTCACCGCTTGAAAGTTTACGTTCTTCATTCGCTGCTCCCACCTGTTCTTTGGCTCAACCCTCTCCACCCTCTGAACCCCTTCCTGCGCTATCACGTTCTCAATCTTCCAGGAAATGTCTGCTTCGTACCACTGCCTTTGCTTGCTCCCTCGTGGAAGGAACGTGTCCACAGTGTCGTAAGGTATCCATAGATAGTTAAACGCAGATCTTAGCCTGCAAACCAAGTTATTGGATGTCAAATCCGCATCTTCATCAGCCAAGATTACAAGTGTTGGATCTAAACCCCGCAGGGACTTAAGGAACAACGATCGCAGAGAGGAAGTGGGAGTAACGCTAACTGCTGCAGAAGAAGAAGAACCAGCAGAAGAAGAAGAAGAATCGTAGAGCAAAGAGGTTAAGTCTGTTTCGGGGATAGCGTGTAGGGTTTCGTCGGGTATGTAGTGAAGCATCATGTGACAGTTGATAACCAAAGCCTCAGAGGGACGAGGTTCAACTGCGTAAACAAAATGCTGTTGTTGCACTCTTAACTGTTCGATCAAACCCGCGAAACCGTCTTGGTAAGTGGAAGAAACCACTCTGAACTCCATGACGACGTTTCTGGACCTTGCGAAATTGACCAACTTGGCGCCGAGTTCTTCGTAGGAGTGGTCGAGCATAGGAGGGATGTCTCTGCGGGAGGCATCGGCGGCGACAGTGAGTTTGATGAGAGGAGGGACCTCGTGGCGGCTGGCGATGGCGTCGATGAGCGTGGGAATCTGCATGCAATGCGTGAGACTGAGGTCGACGATGTGGATGACGGAGAAGCCATCGGTGGCTTCTAGGATGGCGGCGTTGGCGGCGGTGAAGCCGAAGCGGTGCCAGGGGGTTAGGTCGACGAAGTTGGCAAGCTCGATGACGGAGAATTTGTGGGTGTCTAGGGAGAGGTTGGTGCGGTCGTGATCGGTTACCTCGACGAGCATCTTGCAGGTGCCGGTTTGGCCGGCACGTACGGTGAGGGCGCGGAGGAAGCTGGAGGCAAGGCGTTGGTTGGAGTCGCCGTCGGGGGATGCTATGTTGTTGAGGACCCAAAGGATTTGCTGGGCGAGGGTTACGTCGTTGGTTTGAATAGCGTTGGCACAGTGAAGAAGTAACTGTTCCATGCAGTTAGCGTCGGCGAAGTTGGTTAAGGCCTTGGAGGTAGGGAAGCCTGCAGGCCAGGGCCTAGTTCTAGGGATTTGGTTTTTGTTCATGATGGTAGGGTTGGGGAGGGGTGTGATTTGGTGGAAGGGTGTGAATTGCGTCATGGACAGTGCGGGTGGAATGAATGAATGAGTGACTTAAAAAGGGTGAAGAAGAAAGTTGGGGGCAGAGGGGAAAGGGGAATTAAGGAGAGAAGAGGGAGAAAGGGAAAGTGACCTGACTTGTAGTGTGTGGTGCCTTTGTCATTGGGAAGCGATCCAAGTTGTGGGTGAAAATTGGCAGAAGAGTTTGGGAGAATTCTGCACAGAAAATAGACAGTTCAGCTTTTTCGTGGGGGATTATATTATGGTTCCTCCCAACAGAGACTGATCGGTGGAGGGGAAACTCTCGGCCCGAGAAAACATATTTGAAGTCAAATTGGGCAAAAGAGACCCTTCTAGGGGAAGTTCAGGCTTTTTCAGATGGCAAAAGGAGTAGTGCTGAGAACATCACTTTCATGGCTACAAAAGGTGCTAATCCCACTCCCCTCCCCAGAGATAATTAACCCTTTTTATCTTTTGTGAATGAAAAAAAAAAAGAGAGAGAGAAAGAGAGAGAGATGAAATATAAGAGGGAGGCAGTGGAGAGAGGGTAGTACCTGTAGCCGTAGGAGCACTGCTCGTGTTGGATTTTGGAGGCATGTGAAGCAGCCGGCCAGCAAATTGTTTGAACATGGGAGTTGGGGTTTTGTCGTGTAATGGTGGGCACTGTGAGAGGGATTTGAGGCAGTTAAGCTTTTGGCTCACTCTCTCACGGGTCATCACATAATTGAACAAATCATTTTTTCATCACCATCAGAATGTGCTATATTTTTCCTCACTGCCATTCTCTGTAAATCTTGCCAAAATAACACCATCACCATGCATGCCCACCTACCTTGGATGCGCTCCTTAATTCAGACACCACTTAACATCGGACAACTACAAACCTATTCCCACCTTCTGCGCCTCATCCAACTTAGTTTCACTTTCAAATTTCATCTACAAACAAATTTCTTATAAACCACGCTTTTCTTTAAGAATATATAACATTTTAAAAATCTGTTTCTTATTATAACTTTTTAATCTATTTAGATAACAAAGCTCAATTTTTTTTAGGATAAATGCCAGTTTTATATTTCTATAGAAGCAATTTATTTATTTTAAAATATATAAAAAAAATCATTTACAACATGAAAAAAATGTTCTTTTTTCTTCAAATGAAATTGATCCCTTTTACATTAAAGATTTTCTCAAATTGAAATTTCCACAAATTTACTTTTTTTACTTTATTTTTTTTCCTGTTCAGTTTTTGTGCAAACATATATAAAGGTGTCAATAAAATGAGATGGAGATAATTGGTAAAGAAAATGCGGTGCTTAACTTAGAATGAAAACTAATGAAGCAAGGAAAAACTAGTCTACCAAATTATGTGAAAGGGAGCTGTGGAAAGGCTTGGATTTGTAACATTTTTGAAATAGTTGGCATAGGATAACTTGGATAGTCTATTTTGGCAGTCTAGAAGTAATAGTCATGAGTTATACTCCAAGTGAATTCAATGGTTTTCAAATGAGTGAGGCTTAGTGAGATATTGAGATGCATGAAATTGGTTTTATTGGGTACAAAATCCATGGTTGAGGATGGCAAGAAAATCTTAACCATAAAATCTTCCTTGTATTATGAACACGTATTTTGTATCTTTAATTTACAGTTTTTTGTACTCCTATTTTTTCTTCAAACAGTTCTCCTTCTTTCAAGAGCTCTACCACAGATATCTTCATTAACTCCTCACAATAATAATTGGGAATCATTGCATAACACAACTCTTTTTATCTTCCAAATATTTGCAAATGACTTCTAACCACATCTCACTTCTTCTTTTTAATAAATGGCTTACCATTTTGAAATCAAACTTCAAGGAATTCACTATTGTAATTCCATTTGTCTTCTAGAACTATATTTGTAAGTATCAATGACTCTATCTTACAATAGAGTTATGTCGAACAAATAATTGTTTTAAGATTTTGAGTGAAATTCACATGTTTCATTAGTATGGTATTTTTTAGTAGTTTTTCTCAAAAGATCTATTAAAAATTCTAGTTTGGAATTAATTTTATATTTGAACTTTTATATTGCCTTAATTCATAGGTGACATCTTGATAAGGTAATTAAAGGATCCAGTTTAATTTTCTAACATGTGAACCTAGTTTACTAGAGTGTACATATTAGAGAAGTCTATTAAGGCATCTGATAATGTTACGAGGTATATGATTTTTTTAGTTTTTCAGCAGAAGAGTATAAAATATAAGAAGCACGTGAGTTGCTTGAACCCTTTCACAAAGGAAAGTACTTTATGGCATATAAACTGAACCTTCTGCAAATTTTCTTGACAAATAACCTAGGTTTAGATGGTAGAGTGAATCTGACCGATCAAAACAACAAAGAAGTTACAAAATATATATATTTGTATATATAAAGTTATTGACTTAAATCTTAAATCCAACACATATATAATTAGTTAACCTAGATCTTTGGAAATTAGTACTAAATGTCTATTTTATAGTGACCAATATATTAGTATGTATGAATTAGTCAATTTTACAATAAAGTTATGTTTGAACAAATAATTTGTCAGGTTTTACAGAGGGGGTTTTACTGGAGAGAACAACACCAATGAGATCTGAGCCTAACCACATAAGACACTAACACCACTCTCAACCCAAAACCTTAAGGCAATGGATTTATGGGTCTTTATTCTTATATAGTGCTCTACTTTCTCATTTCTGGTCAATGTGGGACTTAGACTCCCCCTCCAACGGAAGCTGCCCAACCACGAGTACTCCTTTTCTACCCTTTTCTGTACTGCCGTTATTCTTAACGGGACACGCTTTACCTGAAACCCTTACCTGGGACCCTTGCCAGGAAGACTTTCGATACTAGGACTATACTGCACTCGTCTGAGCCAGTATTAACCATCGGCTCTGATACCACTTGTCAGGTTTTACAGAGGGAGTTTCACTGGGGAGATACAACACACCAATGAGACCTGAGCCCAACCACATAAGACATTGACACCACTCTCAACCCAAAACCTTAAGGCAATAGGTTTATGGGTCTTGATTCTTATATAGTGTTCTACTTTCTCATTTCTGGTCAATGTGAAACTTAGGCTCACACTTGGATTCCTAAAATAATTGTTTTTCAATTTTGAGTTAAATTCATGTTTCATTAGTATGGTGCATTTCCAGTATTTTTTTCTCAAAAGATTAAATCAAAAACTCTAGTTCGGAGTTAATTTTATGTTTGAACTTTTATAAGTTGCCTTAATTCATAAGTGACATCTTGATAAGATAACTAAATGATCCAATTTAATTTTCTAACATGAGGACCTAGTTAACTAGAGTGCTTAGATTAGAGAAGTCTATCAAGACATTGATGGGATATGATTGAAAGTATTAATCTAGGTTTCTGATAATGTTATGAGGAATATGACTTTGTTTTATTCTTTCAGCAAAAGAGTATAAAATATAAGAAGCACGTGAGTTGTTTGAACCCTTTTACAAAAAGAAAGGACTTTGTGTCATAAACTGAACCTTCTGCAAATCTCCTGCAAATTTTTTTGACAAATAACCTAGATTTAGATGGTAGAATGAATTTGACCAATCAAAACAACAAAGAAGTTACATACTTGTTTAGAAATCATAGAACCTCTATATATATATACATATATATGTATATATATATATATACATATATATATATATACATATACATATACATATATATATATACATATACATATATACATATATATATATATATATATATATATATATATTCCAACTGGTTGGTCCATTCCTATGATAGACACAAAGAGAAATAGCACAATGTGACTTTCATTAACTTGTACTATCAAATTTTCTTTGAAAGTAAATTGGATATTGTTCATTTAAAATCTATTTGAGACATTTTTGAAGTTATTCTCATTAGCATGGATAAAAAGCTAATATTAAAATTAGATTTGAGTAACATTAATGTTGAAACTAAATTAAATAAATTTAAAAAAAATACATTTGGTGAGGCTAAATTTATTAAAGAATTATGGTAAGCTTAATCGAAACTTGACCTTTAATAATGAATTAAAATTTGTATATATGAAGTTATTATTATATATATATATATATATATATATAAAATTAGATAACGTAGATTTTTGTAAATTAGTACTAAATGTCTATTTTGTAGTGAACAATATATTAGTATGTATGAATTAGTCAATCTTACAATAAAGTTATGTGAAACAAATAATTGTTTTTCGATTTTGAGTTAAATTCATGTTTCATTAGTATGGTGTCTTTTGAGTAATTTTTTCTCAAAAGATCAATCCAAAACTCTAGTTCGGAGTTAATCTTATGTTTGAACTTTTACAAGTTGTCTTAATTCATAGATGACATCTTGATAAGGTAACTAAATGATCCAATTTAATTTTCTAACATGTGAACCTAGTTAAGTAGAGTGTATAGATTAGAGAAGTCTATTACGACATTGATGGAATATGATTGGAAGTATTAATCTAGATTTCTGATAATGTTACGAGGAATATGACTTTGTTTTATTCTTTTACCAGGAAAGTATAAAATATAGAAACACGTGGGTTGCTTCAACCCTTTTACAAAAAGGAGAGGACTTTATGTTATATAAACTGAACCTTCTGCAAATCTCCTGCAAATTTTCTTGACAAATAACCTAGGTTTAGGTGGTAGAATGAATTTGACCAATATATATATATATATATATATATATATATATATATATATATATATATATATATATATATATATATATATTTATTTTTTTTTTTGGTTGGTCCATTCCTATGACAAACATAAAGAGAAATAGCACGAGGAATGTGACTTTCACTAACTTGTACTATCAAATTTTCCTTGAAAGTAAATTGGATATTGTTCATTTGGAATCTATTTCAGACATTTTTGAAGTTATTCTCGTTAGCGTGGATAAAAAGTTAATATCAAAAATAGATTTGAGTAATGTCAATGCTGAAACTAAATTAAATAAATTTAAAAAAAAATACATTTGATGAGACTAAATTGCTTTAATTTTAAAATTATTAAAAAATTATCGTAAGCTTAATTGAAACTTGACCTTTAATAATGAAGTAAAATTTGTATATATAAAGTTATTTACTTAAATCAAATAAATAAATAAATATATATATATATATATAATTAGTTAATGTAGATTTTTTCAAATTAGTACTAAATGTCTATTTTGTAGTTAGCAATATATTAGTATGTATGAATTAGTCAATATTACAATAAAGTTATGTCAAACAAATAATTGTTTTTCAATTTTGAGTTAAATTCATGTTTCATTAGTACGGTGTCTTTTGAGTAATTTTTTCTCAAAAGATCAAATCCAAAACTCTAGTTTGGAGTTAATTTTATGTTTGAACTTTTATAAGTTACCTTAATTCATGTGTGACATTTGATAAGATAACTAAATGATCCAATTTAATTTTCTAATATGTGAACCTAGTTTACTAGAGTGTACATAATTAGAGAAGTCTATTAAGGCACTGATGCAATATGATTAGAAGTATTAACCTAGGTTTTTGATAATGTTATGAGGAATATGACTTTTTTTATTCGGAAGAGTATAAAATATAAGAAGCACGTGTGTTGCTTGAACCCTTTTACAAGAAGAAAAGTACTTAGTGTCATATAAATTGAACCTTCTGCAAATCTTCTGCAAATTTTCTTCACAAATAATCTAGGTTTAGATTGTAGAGTGAATCTGATCAATCAAAACAACAACAAAATTACAAAGAGGACTTGTTTAGAGATCACAATATATATATATATATATTACTACTATTTCTAACTAGTTGATCCATTCCTATTGCATACCCAAAGAGAACATGGCATGAAGAATAAGTTTTCACTAACTTGTACTATCAAATTTTAACCATGGTCAAATTTTCCTTGAAAGTAAATTGGGCAATGTTCATTTAGAATCTATTTGAGATATTTTTTAAGTTATTTTCATTAGCGTGGATAAAAAAAACTAATATTAAAAATACATTTGATTAACTTTAATACTGAAACTAAATTAAATAAATTAAAGAAAATGTTTGATGAGGCTAAATTACTTTAATTTTAAAATTATTAATAAATTATCGTAAGCTTAATCCATACATAATATTTGTAAATATAAAGTTATTGACTTAAATCCAACATATATAATTAGTTAGTCTAGATTTTTCTAAATTAGCATTAAATGTCTATTTTTTTAGTGAAATATATATACAGATAGTAATATACATAAAGATAGTTACTCTACTAGAATAAACTGATACTCATTTTGATAAGGACACAAATGCGAAAAATTTACTATACATTAAACTTTTTTGAATTTATTGTATTTGTTGCATGCTTGGAGTGATCTATGTTTTAGGATGAAAGGAATACTACTAGATAGATACTAAGTTGCTTTAGTATTGATCATAGCCTTTGCAACTAAATGAAAGATTTGGGTATACAAAAATCATTCTTTTGTTAGATGGAATCCAGTTCAAAATTTCATCGAACTTTTTGTTGTGAGTTCAATGATAAAATCAAATTTTGAACTAAAAAGTCTGCACAAATTACAATGCAAAACTGTCAACTTAATATAGCCGAATAAGATTTCAGGTGAAATAAAAGAGTTATAAATATGTTGGAAGAAGTTTTCTCGTGAACGTTCAGAGCGCACTGCAAAAAAAACATTGCAGCTATTGTAAAATCAACATCATCAAATATGATTGGTGTAGCGCATGCAGAGAATGTGAAGATCACATTTTAGAGAACAAAATAACAATATACGGCAAACGAAAGTATGTGTCCATGCGTTGTGCATGACAAGATATTTTAAGATTGTTAATCAACAAATTAATCGGAGAGAGACTAAAACATTATTAATTTGTACTTCATCTGCGAAGGAATGATCCCAAACTAGGTAGATAATAAACCATTTCATCTACTCTTTTCATCATATTCTCATTGTAATTTTCTAAGAGTCTACTTTTGGGAATAACTCTGAAATGAAACTATTTTTTATGCTGTAATCAAATGAACCAACAACACGTCTACAATAATGTGATAAAACAAATTCTACTTTGAAGAAGCATGATTAAGCAGTATATGAAATGAAATATATTAATCTACAAGCCATTTCATTACAATGGAATATAGAACACTCCCCAACAAACCTCGGAAACTTTGCGAGTAAATTACAAAAAACTTTAATTAACAAATCTCCGATTACATCCAAATATATTACATCGAAATTCGTATGGCAAAATAGACAAAAGAAATAATATAAGAATCACGTTGTAAAAAGTCCTGTGTTTATTGTCTGCTATATGTATCATTTTCCATATCTGCTTGGTCCCCCACTCTCCCTTTCATTCTCTCTCTTCTTTTTTTTTTTTTTTTTCCTACTTCGATTCTATCTTTTAATATCAAAATCCAGACTAGAACATCTGTTTTATCTGGCATGTAACCCAACGCATATCTGCAACTATCCAGAGAGTACATTTTTTTGTCCCCACTCTACCTCTCTCGCTCCCTCTGTTTTTTCTATTCTTTTTTGTTCTCACATTCATTCTCTCTTAATATCAAATTTCAGACCAAAACATCTATTATTTTTATCTAGCATGTAATCCAACATATGTCTACCAACTCTAATGGAAGGAACGTTTCTTTACTTTAAAAAGTCTCTAATCGCTATCTCTCTGTTTGGGTGCATATAGTACATCATTTAGATCAAAGAATAAGCCACAAAAAAGATAATTGCAAATTTTGAAATTAGTATGAATTATAATAAATTTCTGAGTTAATTATACTGTGTATTCATATGATACTTTTTTCAATATTTTAATTTTTGTTAACGTTATAGAGATTGTGTTATGATTATCTCAAGTGACCTTGCTGAGGCGGATATGATGTTTTGGATACTTGAAATTGTGTAATGGGAACACAATATATGTTACAATTCGTATTTATAGATTATTTTCTTTAGTTATTACTTATACCTATTAATTAATTTTATATATCTTTTCTAATAAAATCTTATACTTATTTTATATATATATATATATATATATATATATATATATTATATATTTTTTATATAAATATTATTTTATGTAGTTTATCATGTTCACTTTTGGGAAGAAAAGATATTAACAAATAAATACCACGACTTTTCTATGTTGTTAAGATGGTGAGTAGGAGGGGATTTTGAAGGCTTATGACTAGCTACCTAGCTAGCCCATTGAAACCTTGAAACCAAAACTAGAGCGATTTTAATATGGAAACTAAAGAAGAATTCAACTATTTGTAGTTAAGTAGAGTGCATAGAAACGTATACAAGTAAAAGTTCAAGATAATAGTAATAAAATATATGGTTAACATGGACTTTATATAGGCTTTATTGTTGTTTGAATGTATCTGAAGTTTGAGTGTAACAAGTAATGTACACACACCAGATATGTTTCAACTGTTTTCCAGGTGTTAAAAGTTCTTCCTTTTGTTACTTTTATAATTCAAATCTTCCAAGTGTTTGATTATAATTCAATCTAATGTCTAATCAAACTTATTCTTTAGTAGAGATTAGATACCAAATTCATAAACTCATTATTTTTTTTTTTCTATTCTTTTTCTTACCCTAACTTCATTTTTCAAACATTTTTGTTTGTATTCTTCCTTCTATTTTAATTTCATTTTTTTAATTCAATTATATTAATATAAAAAATATTTTATAATTTAGAATTTAATATTATTTTCTAAATTATAAAAATTATCTTTCATAATTTAAAAAATAATATTATTTTTTTATAATTTTATTTTGAAATTTTGAATATATATATATATATATATATATATATATATATATATATATATATGCACGTGTGTGTATATGTTTAATATATAAATTTTAAAATCAACAAGTTTAATGAAACAAATTCAAATAAGAAAATTATATATCTTTTATATCTATAGTAAAGCCTTTATTTTAAGTTTTAGAAACAATTTTTTTGAACTAATAACTTTAGACCTTAATAAAAGGCTTAAAAAATAACTAGTATGTTATGAAATAAAGTGAATAATAGAGAGAATAATAGATAATAGAGAAGAGAAGAAATAATAGAGAATAGAGAATAGGGAGTAACTCATTTGTATATTATTATTGATAGGAAGAGTCTTATTTATAGATACAATATGTAATCCATAAAGGAAACAAATCAACTTAGTTAATACAAATATTTACCATAAAGAGTAATGAATCATATGAGTAAATGTATCAAATCAATGGACAATAATGATTAATTCATAACACTCCCCCTTGAGTGTCCATTCATAAAAAATGTGTCTCGTTAAAACCTTACTAGGAAAAACCCTTTGGGATAAAAAACCTAGTGAAGGGAAAAGAGTACAACATTCTATATTCTTTAGTATAATATTGTTCATCACATATTCTATTTCTCTCCCTCATGTAAACTTACATCATTAAGGTGACAGAGTCCAAATTTGTGAGTCATTTGCTCAAAAGTTTTTCTTGGCAAAAACTTTACAAATAGACTTGTCATATTTTCAGATGAACGAATTTTTGGATATCTATATCATCCTTTCAATTGAACAATACACTATTGTC
>Ga0214545_1008245_pt1 | contig 16790 bp, 8 predicted proteins | sample CNSS4metaG_FD_160064 | JGI IMG/M metagenome (GOLD analysis project Ga0214545, IMG submission 160064) | Root nodule microbial communities from cowpea collected in UCLA plant growth center, Los Angeles, California, USA - CNSS4 | ecosystem: Host-associated > Plants > Roots > Nodule | place: USA... | reverse complement strand
TTATATTATAGTGCAGTGCAGTTCAGTGCAGTGCAGTTCAGTCCAGTTTATTTTTAAGAATAACATTTCAGTTCAGTTCATCTGAATTGTTTTCCAGTTCAGTGCAATTCATGCAAACAGTTTTTTAGTTCAGTGCAGTTTTTGGTAGTGCAGTGCAGTTTGGTTTATTTTGCCCAGCCCTACCTGGGACAAGTGAGTGCAATAATGCATAACTGCATGGATTCTTGAAAGGTGCAAACACAAAAAAATCCTCCTCCCTTAACCATTTTAAGAAATCAATAATAAATAAACAGTAGAAAAGAATAAGTTCGGATAAGACCTGCATATTGAGGCTATTGTCATCAATTTGTTCCTGAATGATTTATCTTTTAGGGTAATTTTCTTTTTTGCTTAATTTGTTCACTGATATCTGAATAGCAAAGCTTTGAGCCCATTTATGCATATTTTTTTAGTACTATGTGAATCAGTGAACAGAGATACAAGAAAATATTGCATAAAGTACTTGAATTAATGAATAGAATAAGGTCTAACATTGATACTGATATGTATACTTCCCATTCCCATGCTTCAGAAAAGACATAAACAACATATATAGCCAAATATATATAAGGCATAAAATTGAAAAATAAAATCACTCTATCTTCAATATAACAAAATTAAAAAAAGGAGAACTATATCAATGACAAATGGTCTTTTAAGTTTGGCTCGTAAAATCATTACTTATATATTAATTATTTTTGTTCTTACCACATCTAATAGTCTTATTATTTAAAAGTCGAGATGTAAGGCAATTTAAATATTTCTTTCTTTTTTTAGTTTTCGATGTTTTTTTTTAAAGACAAAATAATAACAAAGTACATATTTTAAAACAGACAATATCTCAAAGATATAGTGATTAACAATAATTTTATGATTAGACTGATCAGAACAATCATAATATAGGAATGGATAAAGATAGTTTAACCCACATTTTTTAATCCACTTTTAATCCATTCATTTAATCATCATTAAATTATCTATTTTGATTTTTTTAAATAATGTGATGTGATGTGATGATCTAATGGTGATTGAAATAGTGGGTTAAAAGTGGGTAAAAAAAATGAATTAAAGTATCGTTGTTCTATAGGAATTTATATATATCTATATAATATTAAGACTTCAGACCCCACGTATGGCTGAGATTTACTTGCAAGTGAGAGGTCAGATTTGGTGATATTAAAATCTGAATTGCCCGATACTGATTGAACAACATATGGTAGCCAATTGCAGTGACTACTCAGAATCTCCACTGCACTAAATTGGGGTTATTTATAGACTTACTTTTACACTATCTCAGTACTTATTTTTGCTGTTTCTCATCTCTCACTTTCTTCTGTCCTGAGAAAGCAGAAGAGCTTTCCTCTGTCTAAAGTCAGACTCTTCTGTAGCTTTCCCTAGTAGTCTCAAGAAATATGCAGAAACTTTTTTTCTTAGCTTATGTCATCTGCCACCACTGTTGCTGCTGTAGTTTCACATGTGATCTCTTGAAGCTAAAATTATGAGACCCTTTTGTTAGATCTTCAATTTGCTTTATTTTCCATTTTATAAATCATATTTTGCTATGAATCAAACACAAAGAATAGAACTTACGAACCCTAAATAGTTCTTTCATATTTACTAATTAAAACCTTCCTGATCTGGTGACTTTTTTTATAGAATAGTGTTAATTACTCCAACTCACAATTAATCCAAATAGAAAGAAACTGAAAAGAGAGAATTTTGATCAAACATATACATGATGTGGATGGAGAGAAACAAAAGAAAAAAAAAAAAGGTTGTAGCTGTTGCACCAAGCTAAATCAAAGAGAAGTTTGATTCTCAATTGCTTGGTGCAGTGAAGTTATGCTTATGGAGCCATTAGCAATTTGAACCTAATCGTTTAAGTAAATTCTACAAATTTGTTCAACTTCATGTGTCAATTGCAAGAGATATAGTGCTACATTCAACTCATTTGAATTGAATCTGTTAATTTGCTTCCATCTCCCACACTTTCATCTCTTCTTTCTTCTAGAATCTCCTCTAGTTCTTGAGGGTGGCAGGGAATTTCCAAAACCCCCTTTTGCCTGAAACCATACTCTTCTCTTGCTCTCTCCAGCAGTCCCAAAAATGAAGGGTTACTCAAATAGTGCAACTCCACAACAAACCGTTTGGTTTCTTCACCCTTGTTAGCAACAACCACAAAGTGTCCTTCCAAAACGTCTTCTGGCACTTGTGCTGATGCATTATTCAGTGGATCTTCCTTGATCATCTGTGTTAGTGATCTTCTTATTGGTGCTAACACTTCTGAGAGACCATCGTGAATCTTCCCAAAGAAAGACAAAAACATCATATGAACTTTGTAATATAATATATTGTCTTAATTAATTAAACTCTTGATGATCAAGGGCTAGGAAAAGCTTATTCTTTTATAGATGAGGTTGCAGTTTCATGATTATGGAGTGTGGATATTTATAATGATGAAAATGAGGATAAGATGAAGAAACAATGCATGAAAACTCTTGAGAGGTACCACTGTGGAGCCTTTGCTTATTGGTGCAGAAACATGCACACTTAATGCAACATTTTGAAGGTCATTTTCAACCTTCTGGACTCACATATAGACAATTGGCGTGTATCTCTTACGCGGTGTCTCCGTGAGGATCACCCGTGCTATGTATTCATGTAAATTGAATCTGGCACTATGATTTCTTTTCTTATAAGCCTTGCCATCTTTTTTTTGTGCCCTTCTCTTGATTTTTATTTGGAAACTATCCTTTTCAGATGTACTTACATGTTTGCACATCACCCATGGAAAATAAATGAGCCTCTTTTCATGATACCTACCACGTACCCCCAAAATATTACCCTCTTTTTAACACTTTCTGGCAAGTGGCATCACTATTGGTGTTTCATTTTCGTCATCAACATCACTGCAATGAGCGATTTTCTGGGTCCGGAATGTGGATGACCTTTGAATGATACTTCTGCAATCAAGGATTTTGAGAATCTTCATTAGAGTCTCCACTCGATTATGATATATTTCTTCGATCTTCGAACTCCTAAGTCCCATAAAAGATTATATCATTGAGTTCCATCATCGCATTTGAAATATTATCTTTTCAAATTTTATAATATGATTATATTATATTTATTTTGCTAATGAAAGTGTTCTGACACCCAGCAGTATTATTAAGATCAATAGGTTAGGATCAGACCCTTGTCGATAAACTAAAAGTTATAGTCATTAGTGAAGATACAACTTTTTTTACTTAAAAATGTAACACAAGTCCCAGCGCCACAATTCGATTGTTACCCGGTTTATCTGGCCTCTGTCACGGGATAATTGATGTTACCTGCAACAATTTTTCTTCAACAATTGTCCTATTAGGAATCCCACTCTTAGATCGTGACTTGACGCACCTAGCCTCTGTCACGGAACAATTGTGCAACCCATAACACGACCACCGTGTTTTCGAGGTATTGTCCATTTTAAAATGTAAAACTCTATTACAGTTTTATTTTTAAAAAAGTGTATCGAAAGATAAAAGGAGAAGTAAACATTTAAACTATGTTTGAACTCAAATCTTAATATTTAACTATTGAGTGGATCGGAACACACAAACAAAAAACATAACTCAAAACTTGATTTATATAATGGAATTTCAACATTAGATTTAGTTTAAACCATGATTTTAAATTGCATCACAACTACAGTGACAATATAAAGAATTCATTGCTTACTTCAAATCATTTTCCAACTGAAATTTGAGTTGCATCAACTACTATTTTCTCACAAATTTTCACAATAAATTGCAACCACGATTTAGATTGATGTTTCAAATTATTGCAGGAATGTTACAAAGTGAACTAGCATTGGATTTTGATGCAAGAACGCGCAATATGTCTCCATCGGGTGTCTAAGCAAGATAAGACTGGGAGGCATTCCACATATTTCATTTAATGCAACCTTTGGCTCATTCAATTCTTCCATTTGTTGGATCTTTAACAGTTACTGTTTGCAAGTCAATGATATGTAATGATTTTAAGATGTTTAAAATTATCATAATCTCTCTCACCCTTTGAAAATCCTAAGGCTTCTTCAAAAATTATTTGAGTTTGATTTTGAATCTAGACACTCTTTGTTTTCTCTCTCTCCTCTCCTTTTCTTGGTTGTGTTTAAACTTATTCAATCATTGACCCAAAAACAATCGTTCAAAACTATTAAATTTGTCTGGTTTCATCATAAGAATATACTCCATCTTATTAGATGAAATAATTTTTCAAAACTAGTCTTTTATGCACTGTGGAATACAGAATAATGCTTGTTTTCCGTTTCTTAAAAGACTGAGGAGATAGATAAATGAAAGATATTGAGAGAAAACGAAAAAATAATGTGAAAAGGCATAGGTTGTCTAAGGGGTAAAAGTAAAACAGAAAAATGTACAAAAGATAAAGTCTTGTATTTTATTGTCCAAAATATACAAAGTCTTGAGTTAACTAGCTTAATTTATTCAAATCAATTTATTTAAATCATTGATTAAACTTACCGTCCCAAAAGTTGTTGAAGCAGATGCAATTTTTATTAGTGAAAAAAAATATTACCAAATAATGTTTGTTATTCCACTGTTTTTTTTTTTCAGCAAAGAATTAATATAATTAAATAGAGTATTTAAGGTTATTCTAATCCATATACAAAAATGTACACATTAAAGGGATATTCTAATTCATATACAAAAGATGTACACATGTACATGTAGAAGCACAAGCTTGGCTTCATCTACACAAAAAATCTCCAAAGAGTCGGGTAAATACAACAAAATCATCACAGTGGTATAAAACAACTCAAATTTTGGGTACAACTGCTCCACACAACAATGGCCACTGTGTGAACACACAATTTATCTGGTCAATCACCTGTGTTACTAAAGATGTCAAAATGGGTTTCAACCCGTGAGTCAACCCGGCTCACCACGGGTTCGAGCCGGGTTGAGTTGAGAAAAATTCAACTTTTTCAAAAGTGGGTTGAACTCAACCCGGCTCACTTAACTCACTGGTTAAACAGGTTCGTGCCGAGTTGAAGGTGGGTTGGCCCACTTAACCCACCAACATTTTTTAACAATTTTTTTAAAATTTTCTTTTTATTTTTTTTATAATTATTTACTACTCCTATTATATTTGTTCACAATTTCATATTTTTAAATGCTAGAATGTTGCTTAATTATATTTGAATAGTTTGAATGTTTAATTAATTTGATTGTCAAGTTATATATGTTGATACTTTAATCTTTAATTATAATATTTATAGTAAATTACTCAAGTAACCGTTTTATAAACAATTTTTTCTAAATTAGCATGAAAAAAATGTATAGTTTTTTTATTTATATTTTGTTGAATAGCATGATAGAAAATTTGTAATATTAGCCATGTTTTCTTAGACTATATGGATACTTTCTTGGAAATAATTCTTCATATATTGGTGGTGAGTATGATCAAAACATTGGTTCTTGATTTTAGTATGATTGTCATCTCATGGGTTACTTAAAAATTTATTTAAATATTTGAATACTAAAAAATAAATAAATAAATATTTTTTTTAGGTGGGTTGGCTCACCAACCCACCTAACCCACCAATCCGTGGTGGGTTGAGCCGGGTTACAAAATTTCTAGCTCACCATAAAGTGAGTCGGGTTGGGTTCACTCATTTTCAACCCGACTCGTGGTGAGCCAACCCGTGTGAGCCGAGTTGGCTCACTTTGACATGTCTATGTGTTACCAAGCAAACCTGTTAATTACATTATATTCACAATTAGGTAATCCTCATCCTTTACTCAATTATTCAATAAGTCCTTCAATTCATAGGCAGAGGTGTCTCCTTCATATAATCCCTATATGCACTTCGACCATATGATATTATTAAGCTTTGCAATAATTGGGTTCCTTCCTCGAAAGATCCTTTATTTGATTACCTAGCACACTTGAACAGATCCTTTATTTGATTACCTAGCACACTTGAACACATAACAGTTACTTTATCTAAGAGATTTTAAGCAAGTATACAGGGAAAAGCACCAATCACTATATAAGAATTTTACACTTGGGATTTTGTGTTTCATCCATACCTAGGCCATAACCTGGGCAAGACCAAAAACCTCAATAGGTTCTACTTTACTTCGTTTGACTATTACCTCATTCCTATGTTTCCAAATTTCCCCTATAATTGCTAACCACATACCATCCCATACATTATTTTGCCACCTATGTAGGTTCAAAAGGAAGAAGTGTTGGAAGTTATTCCTCACCTTAATATGGGATACTATACTTAATCCCATCCACTTATAGCACATATTCCACACCTTTTGAGAAACACTACATGAGAAAAATAGATGTTTTGCTAGCACATATTCCATACCTTTTGGGAAATACTACATGAGAAAAATAGATGTTTTGTTGTCTCTTCACATTCTATACAAAACTCACAAAGGCTATGTTGTAAGGGAATCCCCTTCACTATTAGTTTTGCCTTTGTCGGAAGCTTATCCAAAAGCAACCTCCACCCTAGCACTTGTGCCTTCAAGGTAACCCTTGTTTTCCACAAGGTTTCAAACACATTATTCTCAACCCCCCCCCCCCCCCCCCCCCCCCCCCCCTTTCAAAGGTTCCTTGTAGCTTATTATAAGCATATCAAATTGAAAACACACCTTTCCCATCCACTACCCACTTCTAGGTATCTGGGTTTCCTTTGGTTAGACTTTGGCCATTTAATAGTAGAAGAAGTTGTTCCTCCATAGTTGTCTCTCACACAAGTCTCTGTCTCCTCCAAGTTAAGTCTCAAACCCATATATTCGCTTGCTAATGTCCAACCTCCTCCAAAACTTTTCCTTTACATTCTGATATCAGGTACAGTCTAGGAACTTACAGCAAAGTGTTTCTTCCCCTATTCACTTATCTTCCCAAAATTTTACTCTTTTCTCGTCTCCTGCCACCCACTCTATACAATTATCAAACCATTTTCCACTCTCAATATTCCCACACACCTTATGAATGTCTTTCCAACACCTTGAAGCAACTGTGCATGTTTTAGGTTCATTGAGCATCCTCCATGATCCATATTTTGAGTCTAGAATCTGTTTCCATACACCATGGTCCTCCATTCCCAATCTCCACTTCCATTTGGCAAGAAACACTATATTAAAATTGCCAATCTCTTATTGCTAAACCTCTAGCCTCCTTTGACTTACATATATTGTCCCAACTTACCCATGTTGTTTTCCTACCTTCAGATCCCCATCCCCAAAGAAAGTTTATTTGTATTCTAACTAGTTCCTTAATCACATTTCTTGGCATTTTAAAAAAGGATAGATAGTATAGGGGAAGAGCGGAGATTAATGATTTTATGAGGCAAACCCTTCCAGCAATTGATATTAATTTTCCTTTCCAACTAGTGAGCCTACTTCTGAATTTTTCAACCATAAGTTGCCAAAATTTCTTATTCCTTAGGTTTCCTCTAATTGGCATACCAAAATACACAAATGGATTTTCATAATATACAATTTATCCCTTGTAGTTTGACCATTTTACCAGCTTTGACCAGAATTTGCCCAAAGTTCACATTGAATATTTTGACCAGACTTTGACCAGGTTTTGACCATCTTTGACTATCCATTGAGAGGTTGACACGTGGTAGCATATGGTTGGCCAGATTTGAAAGTGGTGGCTTGATTTTGTAACTTTGAACCATTCAATTTCACACATTTAATGAACCAAATTTAACTTTTGTTGCATCAACAAACGTTAGAATATCCAAGAATATTTTATGCAACTAAAATCGCTTTTTAAGACATTTTTATCGTACAAGTTCAATAAACCCAATTATTAGAATTGCCAATTAAGACATTCTTTTAAGTACAAAAATTCAATTAAATACCTAGAATTAAACATTAAATGAGATCATAAGTATGAACTTATCACTAATAAAGCTATAGTTTTCTTCTTAGCCTTTGTAACAATTCCATCATCATAATACAAGTACAGATTATCATCCTGATTTTCCTAATTCTTGATACTTAACATATTGTCGGGGAATCTAAACATAAAAGATGTTCCCCACACCATGTGTCTTCTTGGAACCTTATTCTATCTTGAACTTTTCCTCCAAGTCCTATTCTCATAAAACCAACTACCTTCCTTACCTCCCCAACTAGGATTCAAACTTGGTACTATTTCTTTCATTTAAGTTCCTCCAAAACCGATATTTTGATTATAAGATGTCCTTCCATATGCATTGTCTTTTAGTACCAAGCCTCAATTTCCACTTTGCTAATAGAGCATTATTAAATAGCTTAGTTTCACTCCAAGTCCGCCCTCTTGTTTTGCTTTGCATATGTTTGCCCATTTAAAACACTACTTTCCTACCCTCATGACCCCAACCACATAGAAAGTTCCTCTGAATCCTCTCATTTTCAAGGTTTCCAATTGTTGATGCCTTACATGGAAAGGTGGTATAGAGGTAGATATGTGATGACTAATTTTATAAGGCATATTCTCCCCACAAGGGATAGAAACTTCTCTTTCCACCTTGACAGTCTTTCATAATCTTACTCAGTACATTTTTCTAGAAATCTCTTTTTTCATTTCATCTATTGATTTACAAAACCCCAATATTTTCATCATGTACAATAGGAACTCTCATTTGACTGAATCATACGCTTTCTGACAATCCACCTTAACCACTGTACAACTTTTATTCCTTCTAACTTCCTTCAATGAATGTTGAGTGATAGTTATCTATAATCTTGTATAGGACCAATTTTAGTTAGCTAGAATATTTTATATAATCTCTTAAACACATCTAGTAATTCGCCTTTATTTCATGTCAATGCAAGTGGGTGACTATTTTGTTGGGTTGGGTTTCCAACTGTGTGTCTAAAAAGTCCAACCTAGTCAAACTCATTTTGTCTCACTATTTAAATTAAGTGGAGAGGGACATTTTAGATCAAGAGAGAGGTTTATTTTTCACAACACTTGAAAGAGAGAAAAGAGAGAAAAAATTTGTTGGCACCGAGTTGCCTCAGTAAAATTAAGATTCTCACTTTATTCACCATTGGATCATGATAACATTTTGAGAACAGGTTCGTGGCATAGGATCTTTCGTTTTGACTGTAGGGATCGACAATTGGAGGTCTAAGATTTATGATTTAAGTTTCTCTTTTTTTTTGTTCTTCATATTTGAGAGCATTATTCCTTTAATGTATTAGCTAGTTATATGCACTTCTTTGTGCTTTTTGATTTGACTCTCTTATACACATATTTAATCTTAGAAGAACTTGATTTATTGGCTTGTAACGATAGGTTTTTACTTCTGAGCCACGTATAAATATTGGTGTTCTCTTTTGTGATTTTTATTATCATTTTCTTTATGTTATTGTTTTTCATAGATTCTTACATGTTTGGAGAATTATTTTCACAGCATATTTTGATTTTTCTTTTTTATTGTTACCCCGAAGATATTTATGGTAGTTTGAAGTTCATCCTGGTAAGGGTACAGAATTGTCCCCACATATTCATTTGTTTAAATTTGCCTCAATTCGTAAGAACACAAACTATCCAAAATGATAAAAAACGGATGAATCAGGACTTTTTGGACTCCACTAGGTCATGATTTGTTGAAATTTTATATTCATGTCTTGCTAGAGGTTCTCCGTATTTGGGAGAATTGGTGTGTGGTATTTTAAAGCTTATGAAGCTGAAGTACAACCTTTTTTCTTTCAACCCTTAACATATTTTATGGTCTATCGAGAAAGAATTTATTAGAGAGATACAACAACCTAATTCACATTAAGAATTGATACTTGGATATTGCCAAAAATATATTAGTAAGTTATGACTCTTCTCAGCAGCAGCATGACAGAATAACGAAACAATTGGCCTTGGAAATTGCTTGACTTTGAACTGCAAAGTTCACGAGTAATAATAATTTTCATGGAAGTATGAAGTATGAAGTTCAAATCTTCTAAGGGCAAAATCACTTTACTCACAACCTGGCTCAGCCCATAGAGAATCCGAAACTATGGTGCTACAAAGTTATATCTGAACTTCTGTTCTCTGGTTACTTTTTTTTCTTTTAATACATTTAGTCTGCTAGAAAAAGAAAAATGCTACTCAATCTTTCCATTTTCATCTAATATGACATTTTTTTTTTCTTTCACACTTACACTCACAACACTTACAGGATATAATCTCTCTGACAACTGCTCTACACAGTTTTTTGTCTTTTAACCCTAAAGTAATACTAACTTGGAATATTAATTTAAACTATCTACAAGAGAAATCCTGGATGTGATAATATCAAATGTTTTGGATGCGTCAATCTTTATCTCTTTCATGTTTCTTTTTACCTCTTAAACTATTGACGACTTTGGGAATTTATGGTATTCGAAGCAGAAAATTTGACTTGTAAAAAAGAAAAATAAAAAGTTTTAAAGCTACCCAGAATAAAACAATAGTTGTAATTTACTTTTTTTTCATTCAAAGAACACGAATGTTTGGAGAAACACAATTATGTTTTTTTGTTAAATATAATTTTTATCATAAATTTTTATGCGAAATTAGACTTTGTCTTTATCCTAGATTCTGATACAGATTAATCTTCAGACATAATAAATGAATTAATATAATCCTTTTACTCTATTGTATTAAATTCATTTTTTAGTGTGTTGATAAGTTTTAAGATAATATTTAAATTATTTCTATGACAAGTTAAAGTTCAGATATCAACTTAAAGTATAGCTTAATAAGTACAAATAATTAATATTGTTAATTTAAGAAGACTATATTCATTTATTTTTAAAAAAATTTAAAAATTAAAACCTATAAAATTTTAAAATTACAACAAATTTCAATTTCAAGTACAATCAAGTAAAATCATATTTAACTTTTGTTTTAGGGAGTTAATTAATAAGAGAAGCACTTGGATTATTGCCGACACAGAAAAGTAACAAGTAATTAGACTTTGTTTCCTAACATTTGTTCTATACAATGGGAAGTGTGGCTATGGTTTTGGAGCATCTAGAATCTTCTGCAACTCCTGAGGCCGACAAGGGAGTGCAAGAGCTCCCTGGTGTCGGAAACCATACTCTTCTTGAGCTCTATCCAACAGTCCCAAGAACGCAGGATCAGACAAATAATCTAACCCAACAATGAACCTTTTTCTTTCCTTACCCTTCATTGCAAGAACAGCAAAATAACCTTCCATAACATCACCACCTGGTGCCTCATTTGGGTCACCATCTTCACTGAAATAGCTAAATGCAGGCCTTCTACCCACAAACACTGAAAGACCCTTTTGAATCCTCCCAACAAAATACCTTAGCATCTTCGATCGGACTTTGTTTTCTTCTGATATGAAACAGTTACAAGTTTCAGTGCTTGCTGTTGTCTTCACAATTTCTCTATTTATGCTATCGAGCAAACGCGGAATTTCTTGCAAACAGTGGATGACGTGTTTTCATGCACTGCATTTATTGCCAATTTTCTATTATTTGCTGGATCCTCTTATCTTTCAGGGAGGGCCTAGCTGGAATTCGTTGTCCCCGTGTTTCTCTTATTCTTATAATGCACATCTTCAATTACCATAATCCAAGAATTTGGTTTTTTTAGACTATAATTAATGTTTCTATCTGAAGACCCAGAAACTTAAATAGGTATTCTGAGAAATTGCGGAAGAACATTCATATGCATGTTAGTGTAAACACCTCAGAATCATTGATATTGATTGCAGAGTGTATTTTAAAAGCGGGTTTTAATGCAATAATTAGTTTGGTTTGTTGCTGCTGGAAGAAATCAAAACAAACACAAAGTCTTGATGCAAAATTGTGAGTGTTTTTTGGCTTAGGGGTTGAATTGTGAAATTGATTTAGAGTTTGAGGTAGCAGAAGAGAAAAGTATGTGTATGTGTATGTGATATTGAACTTGGCTGGACTAAAGGTTAAGGTTCAAGAGACTAATGTTTAGAAGTGTCGTGTGGAGAACCATTTGCTTTTGGGAGCTTCTAACTTCATATGAATGAACGTTGAAATATATATATATATATATATATATATATATATATATATATATATATATATATATATATATATATATATAATGGATATGAATAAATCATATTTTAAAAATAATAGAATTTTAAATCGACATTTTTATAAATATAAAATCATAACTTAAAAAAACATTGCTTTAACTGAGACAATTAACTGAAGGTGGATTTTAAAATATATGTGTCTTAAAATAAAAATTTGATATTATTTTTAAGAAAATTACAGAGGTTTAATTAATTTTGTTTTCAGTGAAAAAAATGTGTGATAAATTTCTTTCTAGTGATTCAAATTAAAAAGAAAAGAGGAAAATTGTTTTAGTCTTTCAAATTTAGTAAAATATGATTTTAATTTTGAATATTAATTTTGAGTGACTAAAATAATACTTTTAAAGAATAATTAATTTTTCAATTTTTTTATTTACACACGAAAGCCGTATGATTTTAATTTCAATGGATTAAACTTGAACGATCATAACTAAAATTTTTCATATCTGACGATATTTTTCTTGTAAATTTATTATAAAATTTTGTTAAAAAACTTATTTTTATATTTTTTTTCTTAAAATTTTAATTGACATGTAATTTTTTATTTATAATTTCTTACAAAATTATAATATTTATAAGTACTTTTAATAAGATTTTCTGTGAAAAATATTTTGTATAAAATAATTTACAAAGCAATTAGTAAAAATTTCTTCTAAATTATTTTTTATAATATTTCTTAAAACAAAATTTAAAATAAAATTGAAAAAAAAATATAAATTTTTTTATTAGTAAATCAAAATTAAAATTACCCTAAATTTTGAGGAATTGAAATTATATTTAAACTAAACTTTAAAAGCGAATTCATGCTTTAAAATACGATTTCTTAATTGAAATTTGTAATTTTAAAATACAACTAAACCACATTTTGGATTTATAAAATGTTCCTCGTATTGTAAAGGCTCTCAAAAAAATTAATTCCTATAAGTACTTTTTCATTCTCCAAAAGTCGTTTAAAAAGTATAGTTTTTTGCATTTTATATGAATAATATTCAACTTAGTAACACGTAAATAGTGTTGTAGTAATAGAGTTGTAATCTAAAAATGTAACTGTCATCACTCTGGTAAAGTTGTTCGATTTTTTTACCAAACTAAATTTTTTAAAGAAGTTTGTGTTTAAATAATCCAGTTGAAACATTATTTTCCTAAATAGATATATTGAAACATTATTTCTTCAAAAGGACTTCCTTTTTTGTTCTTCTAAAAGGAGAAGGAAAATAAATTAAAAAAAAGTTAAAATTATATAAAATTAATTTAAAATAATTAATTAAAAATGTTGAGTTTAAATTTTAACTCTTTTAAAAGAAGGAATAAAATAAAATATGATTTTTTAATATAATTTGAAATTGGTGCATGTCCAGTCCAATTAGACATGATTGGTCCAATGGATACAGGAGTCCAAAAGAGTTATTAAACATCTCTTAAAACTCTCTTTCATTAGTTAAGATCATGTATTAATTAATAATATCTCGACAGTTTATCTTAATTACAAGTAAATGATTATTATCGTAATCAGTATATCTTAATTACAAAATTAGCAAAATTAGCAGGGAAACCCTATTTATATATGTATTATCCCAACACATCTAAAAAACACATAGTATCATTGTATACATACTTGTATACATGTATACAATTATCCAAAACTTTTACCGACATGAGTGTTGGACAATTTTCTATAGGTGGAATGGTTTTGGCAAATGATGTCTAATGCCTTCTCCTTAATTGGTACTCACCTCCTAACCTTTTTTTTTATTATTATTTGTGTCTTGCTAAGGTAATTTATTGAATTCTTAGCTTAAGATTTACATTCAATTATGTTGAATCCAAGTAATAGTAACTCTGTTCTTTTACCTCTTTCTTAAAAACTTCCTTTGTTTAAAATCATTTAATTCTTCTCTCTATATGTAATAGTTATTTCGTTTGCAATCCCAAAATATAGTTGATAGTAGATACTTATAGCATAGCTAAAGCTCCTTGTATAATCGTTAGTGCTAACTTAGTAATGCACACTAACACAAAAAAGGCCTTCAACGTCACCTGTTTAATGTCTGCGCAATAGTGCTGACTGTTCATGGATTTGCTTTCATCTTTTCACATCCTCACGTTGTGGCTTTTGATAGTATCATTGCTAATGCTATGATGTATTGCATTTACATGAGTTTAACGCATTTGAGGCTTCAACTAACAAATTATAATTGTTAAAGAATAGTTTAATGAGTCTCATCGTGGTTAAGGTTACAAATATTTTTTTTAATAGATGAAGCATTTTCTATATCAAAAGCTTAAAATATGTTTGATGCTTATTATGTACCATGGCGAGGTTGATTATAAATTCAATGTTCATTGGGACAAAATTTTATATTGTAGCTTAAGATTCAGAAGTTGCTAAATAATCATGAGGGAAATTTAGACTATGGTTTAACTCTTTTCAATGGGACTCCAACAATACAAGCGATGGGCATAATAGTTAGAGCTTTGCCTTTCCACTGAGGCTACAACAAACTCTTTTTTATATTTATAATTACTTGTACTTTTAATTGCTAAAAAGAATTATACATTTGTTTAGGACATAAAGCACCATACAAACGTATGGGTGGTTGTTTCCTTGTGTCCGAAGGTTGTGTTTTATTTTATATAATTTTATTATATAAAATTATTGTTCTTCATTTTATTATTATGAATTAAAATTAATCAATAAATTATATCTAAGTCTTAATTATATTGTACAATTATTATTAATGTATGGATAATACATATGATTAACTATATTGTATATATTAGATTTTTCATAAACGGTTTGTGATGAGTTGGATTGTTCAATTAATGGTCTTTGATGGACCTAAGGATTCAGTATCTTATTAAAAGGTCTTTGGTCTTTGTTTTGATAAGGATATAAAATTGATATCTCATTAATCAATTGAAGAATTTTCTGCAGACAAATTTCCCTTCAGTAAAATCATCATGTGAAATGCTTGAAACTGGTCTACGACCATTCACCTATCAAAACATCTACCTCAAGATTCGAGTAAGAACAAAATTAAATTTGTTATTATACATTTTTTGAAAATAAAAATATTACAATAGAAAATATTTATGATCAATAGTAATAACAAAGATTATGTTTTGAGAAAAAAACCATCGAAGTTGTTAGGGTTTAAATGGTTTTAAGATCTAATTCTAAGTATGCATGCATGTAAATTAATATTTTAAAAAAAAATATTCAAAACAATCTTATGTTTAAAAGTACACAATTATTTGATTATCCGTAAAAAAAATTCCAATTATAAGTGTAGAAAGCATGAGAATTCAAATATAATAAAATTTAATTATCTGCAAGTGTGCTATTTCTGTTAGAAAAAGGTAAAAAAACGTCGACAGCAGGGTTCGAACCTGCGCGGGCGAAGCCCAATAGATTTCAAGTCTATCTCCTTAACCACTCGGACATATCGACGTTTTGTTAAATAAACACTGTTAAAAGTTATTCTTACGTGTAAAATTAGCATTATTATTACCTAACTAATATATTATTGATTATTGAAGTAGTATCATTATATTTGATGCTGCCACTTGAAAATTAATTAAATTGATAATAGAAAGTATTGACTTTCTATTGACAATGATGAAAGCACGTTGGTTATGACTCAATTTTATATGCATCAAGGCTCACGAGCAACTTCATATATTTTAGGTCTACAATTGTTACACTTTTGGTGTGTGTGTTAATACACTTTTATGAATAATTAAAATAGTCATATAAAAATTAGAGGTGATCGACCTGATTTAGTAGTAAAAGTATTAAAATATCTCTCATATAATATTTTTTTCAAATATATTACAGCAATTTTGTTTGGTTTGATGGTAGCAGCATAAAAACAAAAGTTTAATGTTTACACAGAGTTAGTTATTAATTAGTAATTACAGAATTCAAAGCAGAATTGCTTCCTCGTTTCTCCTGCTGCTATGCATGGCATGCGAGCTAATTCAACTATTATTGCTATTTAATAACAGTTTTAGTGTCAACTAATGTTTGCTTTTGTATGATCCCATAATCACACCATCATAATTATTCAATTTAATCAATGAATAAATTGAAGAGGAATGATATTTTTTTAAACTCATTTCTTAGTGCAGTCTTGACAACGTTAATTCAAAGAATTGGTAGGAAAGTTAAGAGATTTAATTCAAAGAATTGGTAGTAAAGTCACGAGATTTAAGTTCTTTTACTTTAGGAAATTAATTAATAGAAGAAATTAAGGATTGATGACATAATTGTAAGACAGTAAAATGGTCTAAATCTTTCAGACAGACTGTCAATCCATTCAAAATAAGACGGATTAGGTTGAAAATTTCAACTAATCTATTTGTTTTGTCTCGACTCATCTAGCCTGTAATTTGATGGACTAAAATCTGGATCAGTTCGATCTAGTCGGTGGCATAATTTCTATTTTAAATTAAAAATCAAAATCAAAATATAATATAAAAAATTGTTTTGTCTCGACTCATCTAACCTGTAATTTGATGGACTAAAATCTGGATCAGTTCGATCTAGTCGGTGGCATAATTTCTATTTTAAATTAAAAATCAAAATCAAAATTAATTAAAAATTAACTTTTTTATATTATATTTTGAAAGGTAT
>Ga0214545_1008240_pt1 | contig 16800 bp, 6 predicted proteins | sample CNSS4metaG_FD_160064 | JGI IMG/M metagenome (GOLD analysis project Ga0214545, IMG submission 160064) | Root nodule microbial communities from cowpea collected in UCLA plant growth center, Los Angeles, California, USA - CNSS4 | ecosystem: Host-associated > Plants > Roots > Nodule | place: USA... | reverse complement strand
ATTGAGTAATATATAAATATATATAAATAAAAATATTTTAAATATATATATATATATATATATATATATATATATATATATATATATATATATATATTATTTTTTTTAATTAAGATTTTATTATTTTAATTTAAATTATTTTTTAATTATTTTTTAATTTTATTTATTTTATTGATATTATTATATTTATTATATTTATATATTTTATGTATATTATTTAATATTTTATTTACATTTTTTAATTTTGTTTAAAATTTAAATATTTAATTTTAATAAAATTTTTAAATGTTTTTCAATTATATATTTTTTACATAATTTAAAAATTAAAAAAGAATAAAATTTTGACTACAAAATTTAATTATATAAAATTTTAATCAAAATTAAAAAAATATATATATTAGTTTATCATTTTATCATATATATATATATATATAAATATAAATTTTAATAATTTTTTTAGTTTATCATTTTATTTATTTTTTATATTTTCAAATTTCTTAATATATACTTTTTAAAAAATATTAATATTTATATATATATAAATTTATTTTTATTTAATATATTAAAAATAAATATAAAAATAAAAATAAGTAAAATTAAAATAAATATTGTTAAAAATAAAAATAATTTAATTTAAAATAGTAAATTAAACTTAAAAATAGAAAAAAAATATATATATATATATATATACGGAAGTCGGACTTCCGTATATATATATAAACGGAAGTCAAAAATCCGTTTATATATATATACGGAAGTCGACTTCCGTATATATATATATATATTTTTTCTAATTTTTTATTTAATTTTTTTATTATTTGTTATTTTATTTTTTAAAGTAATTTTTTTAAAATTTATATTTTTTTATAATTTTTAATACTTGTTTTTTAAAATTTTAAATAAAATAAAAGTTAGAAAATATAAATTTAAAAAAAAATGAAAAAATGAAAAATTGATTTAATTTTACTTACGGAAGTCGATTTCCGTAATTTTTTTTACTTCCGGAAGTCGACTTCCGGTGATGATTTTTGACTTCCGGAAGTCACATATTTTGACTTCCGGAAGTCTACATAATTTTGGGGGGTGTGGTGTCTGCGGAGTTTGTTAAGTGGTCAAAGGGTTTTATAGGAATTTAAAGAAAGTTTGGAGGTGTAGAAGAAATTTTGGAGGTGCAGGAAGAAAGACCCCTAAATTTATTGCTATTGGGCTCACAGTTCACAAACCTCTTTGGGCTGAAAGCCGACATTGGCGGACCACTAATTGACAGTTTCTTCCCGTACCGTTAGAATTTTTTTATTGTTTTCATTTTACCCTTTTCAAATTGTATGGTGTGCAAGTATAAAATGATTTCTGTATTACCAAATCTAGAAGTTATTTTTTCTTTTATTAACAAATTTATCAATTGTAGAATCCAAAAGTAAAAAATAATTCCTGGAATGTATAATTCAAAAGTTTTCAGAATTATGTAATTCAAAATTATCTTTTTTATAAAAAATGGATTTGAGGTTTATGCGGAAGTATTTTTAAATTTTGAATTAAATAATCCGAAAGGATTAATTTTTGAATTACATAAAAGTCGTTTTTGGTTTACAAATTACACTGTTTAGAAGTTATTCTTTACTTCTGAAAATAAATGGCAGATTGTACAATTCAAAAAGTATATTAATAAAATTATATTTATATGAGGGTGCGGGAGAATATTATGGAGGTGCAAAAAGAAACTGTCCTTCTACCAATGTCATGAGGTTATATTTGGGCTAGCTTTTGTGCATTCTTAGGCTTTTATGTTTGTAACTCGGCCTTTACTTCCTGCATTCCCTTATTTGATAAATGCACTCCAATGGTTTAAACAAAAAGTTGAAAATGCCCTTGGTGAGTTTTCGTTTCAGAACACAGTCCTTATTCACCGCTTGACGGAGGAAAACAGTCACGTACAGGAAGAAGGAACATTGAAATAAAACAAGAAATATAGAGTCATGATTTTAAAAGTTATAAAGCTGCGGGTAGCAATTATGGAGGTGTATAAAGTAAAAGCCCTAAACTTTCTTAGTATGGACTGAAAATACTTTAAAGAAAAAATTTCTCTTAAGGTTGAGGTTTTACATCCTTCACCTCTACCTAAAAGGTTTTACCTAAAAAGTTCTCTTACCTAAAAGCTTGAAGTTTTTCGAAATAAAATATAAAAATGCATTTAAAAAAAATATCCGAAATTAATTTTGTAAAATGAACTTTCTGGAATGTATATAATATCTTCTAAAAAATAAAGAATTTAAAGAGAAAAATAATAAAAATTAATCAATTTGAGAGAACCAAGTGTATATTCATCTATGATGAATCACATCACGTGTGTAGACTGGTTGGGAAATCCAAGCCTTGTGAATTTGAAAATGACCTTTTCTTCTGCACCTCTTTGTAATATCGTTGTCCCAAGTCTATGTCCCTTCGTTTCTTCATATAAAGTAACCTTTTTTTTTCATTCATTTTTGGATTTTTCTCATGATGTGTTTGGACGAGACAATTCAAGATGGTGATTCATTTATTTTGAGAGTTTAAACTTTTTTGCAATGAAATATTTTGTTTGGATAGAGATATTAAAAAGCATTTAAAATGCATGCATTTTTTTGAAGTATTTCAATTAGCTAAATTAGAATAAATTTAAATATCTTAAAAATGATGGAATTTAAAATTTTTCTCACTCAACCTCATACCCTGGACTCAACCCCAAACGTACCCGACAAACCTGACAACAATGACAGATTGGGCTGGCAAGACGATCCAGACGGATCGGACCGACCTGACGCCTGACTACCCATACGGGTCAAGCGAGTCCGACGAACCAGACGGTTCAGGCGGGCCTGACGACACAAACGGGTCAGGCAAGCCCGACAACCCATACGGACGGGGTGACTTGATGACACAAATGGGTCGGGCGAGCTTGATAAGTCAAACAGGTTGGTCAAGCTTGACAACCCACAACCAAGACGGGTCAGCGGGTTCAATAGCCCAAGCAAGACGAGCGAGCGACTCACACGGATTTGGCGAGCCAGACGACCTAGAGGTGTCGGACAGGCCTGACGACCCAAATGTGTCGGGCAGACCCAATGACCCAACCGACTCGTTAACCCGACAAGCCTGACCGACCTGCTTACAAATTTATCATGAACTCAAAACATAATTAAGCCTAAAATAATTATTGATAAAATGAAATTTTATCTCATAAGAAATTCAATTATTTTATCCAAATAAGAAATTGAAATGTAAGGTATTTTAATTTCTTTATAACAAGTTATTTAGAAAATGAAAGAAATTTATTTGCAAGCAATTCAAATACAATGCATTTCAATTATTCAACATTGTTGAAATGCTTCGTCCAAACACAAGGCTACAAAATTTTATGGAATTTGACACTAATAAATTATAAAAAAAAAATTATATGCAATTAATATATTATTTTTAATTCAAAATATTAAGATCATTGGTTTATTAATTATTTTATTTACTTTTAACGAATGTAGACTTCTAAATTACCTTACATTCTTAACTTCTCAATAATTTAACTTTTTTTTCCTATTTAAAACATGTCTATTGAGTTCTTTTTCTTAAAACTATTTTCACATTCACCTTAGTTTATGTTTACACTTTCCTTAAATGTTGCACCACTTTGATGATATGTTATATTCACATGATACACTTAAAAAAAGTAAAATAAACTCGTGAAATTTTCTCTCGTTCATGAATAGCAGTGCATTTTTTTGATTGTTCATATTCATTGAGCATGACCTTCCCATCACACTTTCCCCGTAGTTGTTTCTATCTGTCGATTTTTTATTTATTTTTTTTTACAATAAACGTGACAACGCTACAAAATATCTTATATCACAACTTAAGATTTGTTTACACTAAATAAATAGTTTAAACACTTTTATCACTATTTTTTTTCTTAATTTGGGCATACTGTATAAAAATAAGTTTATACAATATATGATTAAAAATCACCATTCTAATGATTTTTTTAGAAAAAAAAAAAACAAATTGACATTTGAAAACAAGTATGAAAGTGGATAAATTGTATCAAAATGTCACAATTTTATTGATTTTAGTTCACAATTTTTTGAAATTGAAATTGTGTTAAAATAACACAATTTTAGTTCAGGATATTTTAAACTAAACTTACATCATCCTAACATAATTCTTAAAAGATTGACCTAAAATCTATTATACATCGATATTTCAAGTTGGATCACGTATACGTGAATCTAGTTTATAATGCAATAGACTTGTATGATGATAATAATTTATACATTTTTTATGTTGATAACTTTAGTACACATGATTTTAATTTAAATTTACATAATTACAATCATATATTTATGATGTTTTTAAAAATTATTGCATACTTTTTAATATACATATGTGTCGTATTATATTATTTTCAAAATAAATATATAGACATATCGAATATATGTTCTATCAAAAATTGTACATTGTTGAATGATTTCATAATAAAATTGTGTCAAGATTACATTACTTACTTATATATAATTTTTTTTTTCAAATTTCGATAATATTTAAAAAAAATTATAATAATTTATTTATTCTGTCTAAAATTAGGTTGAGGAATGTATCATAATCATACGCAACATTGTTTTTTTAGTTACGTATATGGTTTAGATCAAAATACCGAAATAACAATTCATGAATAATAAATGAGTCTAATCATACATACATACATAATGTTGGGAATGATTATTTAGGTAATTACTTAAAAATAATAATATGGAAAAAAAATCTAATGGTAACACGTATGGTGTTCATGGACCTTTGATATACGAAGAGGTGGGGTCCACTAAGTAACCTTTCATTGTGGAAAAGTGTGTTAGATTGATTGATCTCTATCTTGGGCCAAAGCCACGTCAGCCCTGGTTTACATCAACACGTTAACGTTATTTGAGACATGGACTTTGACATGTTTGGATTTCGGCTTTGGTTTCTCAAATCCACTTTCCTCTTCAAATTTATCTCATCAATAATAATAATAGCCTTTTGTTTTTCCAACTTTCTTCCACACTTTGCATTGGTCATTATCTAAAACACTAATTGCAGCTGGTAATGCAATACAACCACATGTTATCGTGCGAGGACTTTGTCTTTATGGTAGAAAAAAAAAATAGATTCTTTATTAATTTTTTTTTACTGTTTTTTTCTCGGCATTAAAAATATGTTGTATTAGTTTTAAAATATTAAAATTGATGATAATTGGTGTATTATAAATTAAATAAAGGCTTAAATACTGTTTTGGTCCTCATTTTCGTAGTGTTTCTTGTGGATGGTCCTCATTTTGACAGAATGTTTAAAATGGTCCTCATTTTTACCGAATGTTTAAAATGGTCCTCATTTTCGCAATTCGTGTTTTATTTGGTCCTTTTTCTGTAATACCATTTAAATCATTAACAGAGCATTGTACAGGTGGCACAGTTTGTATTATGGTGTGTTACGTGTACTGTACAGGTGTGGTACAATGCTCCATTAATGATTTAAACGGCGTTACAGAAAATGACCAAATAAAACACGAATTGCGAAAGATGGGGACTATTTTAAACATACGGTACAAATGAGGACCATTTTAAACATTTTGTCAAAATGAGGACTATCCGCAACAAACATTACGAAAATGAAGAACAAAAAGGTATTTAAGCCTAAAATAAAAAAGTTACACAAAAAAATCTAATAAAGAATCTAAATTTGCGGAACAAATAATTTAGTGTATTAAGATTTTCAATAGTGTTTTGGCTTAACATGCAATAGGTTTACTAATTTATACCTTTGCCTTGTTTACTTTAGTCAAATACTTTAGGTTTTTAAGATATGAAATAAATCATGTTACAAAAAAATATTCTTACTTGAAACCGTTTCTAAATTTTGTTATGATATTAAAAGGAGATAATTTGAAAAAGAGTGAGATGAATTTGAGAGAGAATAAAAAATAAATTGATGTTATTTATTTTAAAAGATTTGAAAATAAAAATAGAAAAATTCAAAGATAAATTTATAAAAGTTTATGGATAATTTAATGAATACGAGAAATAAAATGATACCTACCTAATCTTATAATTTGAAGTAATATTTATAGTTATATATATATATATATATATATATATATATATATATATATATATATATATATAATATTTTTTTTTTTTCAAACAACTTAGACATGGTTATTCTATAATTAATAAAAGGTGACAAATTTTGAATACTCTACGATTAATTTTATTTATTATTATATTTATATTCTATATTTTTATTTAAACTTTTATTGATATGAGTTTCGGGTTATCTTCTTCTATAAATATATCTTTTTTCGTCTTTAATTATAACTCAACGACCAATATTTGAAGATAGGAACTAAACTTTATGAGATTCAAGGTAAGGAGACTTTTTTCATTAACCATTATTTTCAACTATAAATAATTTGTAACATGAATATAAAAAAAAAAATTATATGTTAGTTTTAGTATTTTGGTTAGGTTTAGACAGAAAATATGATTTATGTTTAATAATGTTTCCAAAAAACCATATCTAATAATGTCCCTTATTAAAGTAAAATAATTTTGTATCAATGCATATGTAATTTTAAAGCCATAATAATTTGTGGAAAATAGTGTTTGATTATTTTGGATAAGTACCCGAATACGTTAAGTATTATTGACATTTTCTTAAAGTGTTTTTGGAAAGGGAGAAAAATATAACACAGGGCATGAATCTTGAAAGATAATGTCTAAGACTTTTCGTTCATTTCTACATTACCATCAACAAATTTGCTACAACTACAAAGGCTCAATATAGTAAGTTATTAAATGCAAAATTAAACGTAGTTAATTTTTTATTATGATTATTTAAAGAGAGAAATTCAATTTTGATGTGTTATGTTCTTCAATTTCTGTAAAGTACGATATTTTTATATTTTTTATGCTTGTTTTTAGCTTATTTTTCCATATTCCTCTATAAGAGTTCGGATATATATAATATTGTAGAGTTGTTCAAATGCGTAGGAATTTGCGAACTAACTTGGCTCATCAGGGTTCTGGTCGGATTGAGTTAAAATTTATTTACAAATTTTAGTATTGGTTAATTTTTTATCCGGCTCACCTGAGTTGAATACATGGTGAGCCAGGTTGGCTTACCAACTCGCAAATAAAGGGTCAATACATAGATAATTTGTATTTTTGTGATTTTGGTTTGTATTTAGATTGTATTAAAAATTTTTTAGATTTTAATTAAAATTATAATTTAGTTTTGACTGAAAAAAAAATTGCATTTTTTTTAATTAAGTAAACTCGTGAACAAACTCGTTTAACCCATAAATCTATGGTGAACCGAGTGAGCCGGATCGGGTCAGGTTACCCTTTTGACATCTTTATAATATTGTAATATGATATTAGAACTTAAGTTTAACGAATTTTTTTAAATCCCAACAGATAAAAGAGACTAACAAAAAGAAAGTTGTAACAAAGATACAAATAAAAAAAAAATAAAAGAATAAGGCCAACAAGGATTCATTAAATTAAAAATTGGGTTAAAAGATAGAGAATTTAAATGTGAAAGTGGTCGAAAGTGTTAGAATAATTAAGTGTGACACTGCTAAATTATAAAACAATTAGACAAGACAACCATAAATTATTTAAAATGCTAAAGTATTTTTTGAATTAATAGACTACCCAAAAGTTTTTTCTGACTTTTATTTCATTTATTATATTGTTTATGATTGATATGCTTTCAATTTTATCTTAGTGGCTAAACCTAAATCATGATTCCAACTTTATTTCGAAGTAGACGACTTAGACTTTACTTTCTAATTTTGGGCTAACATATCCGGTTATAAAGTTAGGAAAAACAAAAAAGTTTATTCATTATATAATAATTATAATTAATATTTTTATGTTATTTCTCTTATGAGAAATAATTGAAACCTCTTAACTATACGTAAGCACGAATCATATTAGTGGAATGATCTTAATTTTATTTCTTTATTCTCTTAGTGATTTATGTACTGTTTTAATTTTGTGTAAGCATAACAACACCACATAAATTATAATATAGGTATAAGTAAAATGTTTTAATTGAGTTGTTTAATAAGATGAGTTATCCCACAAGTAAGAGTTGAAAAGTAAGTTGTTCAATCTTTTTTTTTTTTATCAATTGTTTGTTTTATGACTTGGGTTAGTTTATTTAATTTTTATATAGAAAAACAATGAATATTAAAATCAATTTAAATATAATAATAATAATAATAATAGTATTTTTTTGGAAGTAAGACACATTATGTTATCTTTTATAACATTATGAGTTTTTATTTTGAGCCGGTCCACTACTAGACCAATCATTTTGTACAACTTTAATATTATTTATGTTCATATATTTGTTTGTGATAATCAAAATTAAACTAAAAAAAGTAGAAAAATTTATGGTTGGTATTTTTCTCTTAGACTAACAATTTATAAAAATTTAATTTAAATATACTAAAATAATTGAAGTATTATGAAGGAAAATCAAATTTATAATATAACTAGACTATGATGAAAAATTCATAGTACTATTTTTATCTAAAATGTTTGATTTTTCATAATGAACATATGTAACTGTTTGTACAATTAATGGAAAATGTTTAATATAAGTTTTACTTTTAAGAGTTTGATACAAAGAAATAGAGAAAAATATCACATTAGAAATTTAATATGATTTAGATGAAAAAACAAAACCAAAATAATGTTTAAATCAAGTCGAGTAAAAAAGTTAAAATGAAATTCATAAAGGTAAGAAGATTTGATTTTTTTTCTGTTTTTTTTTCTTTGCTGTGCCATGGACTTTTAAAGTACATTAAAAATATTTTGAAACATTAATGTCAATGTATTTTAATGCTCAACATAAGATACCACTAAAAAAATACATTAGAAAATATAGACTCCGGTAAGAATAAGACATTAAACTAAAACAAACAAAAATAAAACAATAAATCGTAAAATAATTACAATTACTTAAGAATTTAACAAAATATGCAATAAAAAAACTAGCAGAAATTACCAAAATTAAAAATATAAACTTGCATGTAGAATCTAATAAATAAGTGAGCTAGAACATCACTGGTCATATATATGTACTTTTCTGTCATTATCATACTATAGAAAATACTATACTTTTATAGAATTTTTTAACCAGACTTTTAAAAATCCCAAATGAAATGTGTTATATAGATCATATTGAAAAAAAATATATATATTCAAGTTTGTTTTTGTAATTACCTTATATTTATTCTAATAATTTAATATCATATCTACATTAAACATCAATTTCAACCTCCTTACCCAACTATCTTCATAATAATCTACCATTTATGATTTATTACAAGATAATTCTTAAATAATAATTAATTTTAGTGATAATAAATAATTAATTATTATAATAATCAATTTATAAACTAAAAATTATTGATAATAAAAATAGTTTAGAAAAATTATAATTAATTTTTAAATTAGTTAATAATTTCTATTATAAATCTCGAAATTGATTCTAGCATTAAGATTTTGATAATTGATCTCTGAATTAATGAGATTCTGAAATTAATTATTATTTATGAAACGATTGTTTTTATTATCAAAATATGCATTCATAACATAACAGAGTCAAAGGCTGTTACAAAATATGCAAAAGTTATAAACTCACCCCTTCTTCTAGATTATATGCAGAAAAATTAATAAATACAAAAAAATATTTCTCTCAACATTTACAATTTTTCAAACTGAAAAATTGGGACCAATAGGAACCAAGTCAAGGCCTTTCACCTATATCATTAGGGCTTAATTAACTTGAAAGAAGAAAAAAACATAAAAAAACGATCTTTCTAGAAAGCCTGTGTAGTTTCAAAGACTTCACATGTAATTTCTAGAAAACTTGTGTAGTTAATTTCAAAGATTCACACACCAGCACACAAAATCTAAACGATTATGACATGTCGGTTTTGTTTTACGGCGGTGTTCTTATTGCCATTACAATTTTCTCGGAAATAAAATTGCAAGAAGAAATTCGTTTCGTTTTTCTTCTAGAAAAAGAAAACATCGCTAATGAATTAAACATCGATGTTCTGTACCTAAAAATGTGTCCAGGAGAAATGTTTCAAAAGACTTGGTCGAACCATAAAAAATAGTGTTTTTGCAGTGTCTTCACGTAAGTTCATAGATTCATCTACCCTCTGTAAAAGTTTGACTTTTAATCGTTTCTTTGTCGTGATATTAATGAAAAAAGAAGTACTAATTTAAAGAGAATTTTAACAAAAATATTTTCTTACATCTTACTTCTAAAACTGTAATCAAACTTTTAAATAATAATCAATTTTAATAAGAAAAATATATTTAAAGATCAATTTATACTAAAAACTATTTTAGTTACAAATTTAAAAATTAATTATAATTTTTTAAATTATTTTAGTTATCAATACTTTTTAAATTATATATTAATATTTAAATTAATTAATACAGTAATTAATTATCTTTTGCTACCGAAAATAAATCATTATTTAATAATTATTTTGTAGTGTAATAACATACATTATATTACTCGTTAAATAAACTCACAAAAAAAAATCAGTAAATTACAAGCATGATACGAAATAACCAGCGTTAACATGTTTTACGATAGAAATAAGTAGCAAAGCTTTAAAAAATTAAGGTAAATATGCCTTTTTTAGGGGCGTTTTATAAAATTTAATATTATCACTTTTTATTATATAAATAAAAATAAATAAAGTGTATTGTTTAAGTGAATAAAAAAAAAAGTAAAAATACAAAAATTATATAACTTTTTTAACATCAATTAAAAAACTGTATTTTTTTCATTTTAATTATTTTTTTTCACAAAAATATACTAAATAAATATTTAATGTTTAAGCAACCCCATGTATTTTTTTTCATCCAAAATCATTGTTAAATTAGGAAAAAATTAAATAGAACTCGATAGGACCTACAAGAACAAAAGAAGTTATAACATTTCTCTTAAATACCTTCCTCTCAAATCACCCAAAACAAAAACAGCTTAATCCAAAATTTCAGCTTGAGATAAATATTTAATAGACTTAAAAAAAAAAATCCACAAAACTGTGAAAGTTCATAAGTCATTCCACTTATAATCCTTTACCTTTTGTCCATTCTTCTTCAATGTCTGTCGTTAGAAAATCACACTACACAGAAGTAAATAAACTATAATTAATAATTATAAATTATTCTATATATATATATATATATATATATATATATATATATATATATATATTGTGTGTATGATTGGTAGAAGATGATGATTAAGGAATCAAAATCCCATAAAAAAGCAGAAAATCTTTTCAGTGTCCGAAGTGAAAGTGGTAGGAATGGGTCCATGTTACCTCCCAAGAACACCACACACATGCATGGGGAACACTACAAAACCATAAACTTCTCCTTTTTATAATTAAAGTTTTAATCTTTTTCTTCCCAAACTTCCATTATTGCCACTAGACATGACCCCTTTATAAACAACAAAAATATTGTGATCAACGTTTAATTTTAAAAGTTTTTTGTCAATTTTCATATCAATTATTTTAGTTGGATGGTGAGATCAGGATTCCCAGAAACCAATCCTGTAATTAACAATGTATCCAAATCCATGGACTAATAAATGTTTTTTTTTATTGCATTTTTTTCTTCTTCTAATTCTCACAATATTGTAACAATCATACATCTCTTTCTTGATAAGAGACAAGGACCATAAAAGTCAAATAAACTTATATTACACAATTCGGCTCGTACCATATGTCTCTTTCAAGTTTTAGGTCTTGTTGTTTAGGGTGGTTGTGTATTTCTTTTCGTTTTAGATTTTAATTTAAAAATAAAATACGTGTAAACGTGGGTGATTTTATATGGCTTTCAATTTATATATATATATATATATATTTTTATAAGTTTTTGAAAATTGTATAATTTTTTAAAATATTTTCTTTACTTTTCTTCATTCTTTGTTAAATATATAACCATTTTGAAAAACAAAGAATACAAGAAGGAGTATTTATTTAATTTTGAGGCTATCTTTTTGCCTTTATACTATGATTCTTACATGCTTAAAGTTGCATGATCCTCATCACATTATCTGAAGAAAGTGTTTTCCAAAAGGGTGATCTAAAGTTATGGGCAAAAAATCAGATGCCAAAGATATGTGATACCCTAATTTAAGGGCCTAAAAAAATTGTGGAGCCCTAAACCTAGCATCACATGTATGGAGGTTTGTGCTTGGAATGTTTAAGAAACCCTAGATGAGTTCCATTTGTGATAGGAAGTGGCTAGGGTTGAACATTTCAAAGAGGGAATTAAAAAAAAATAAAAATAAAGTGGCTCAAGTTGGCTGAGTTGGATCCACGAAACTCAAGATCAGCAATCAACATCACAAGAGTAAAAAGAAAAAGAAAAATGTTATCATGTACTCTTTTTTTTTAATAGTGGGGCATCAAGATTTTTCAAGATAAAATGATCACTAGAGTGAAATAACCTCTTTTAATATTATTTTTATAAATAATGCATTAGAAATTTAAGTATACATTTAAATCTTATATAGAATAAAAATAGAAAGTTGAACATTTTATATAAAAAAAAAAACTCATAAATATATTGATTTTAGATTTTTTAATTTATGAGTTTTTTTTTAAGTGATGTTGATATTTTATGTAAGTTTGAATTTTATTTTATTAATGATTTATCTTTCTGACAAAATCTTTTATTGGAAAATATTGGAAGTCTCACGTTGATTAGAAATAAGATGATTTCATAATATATATATATATATATATATATATATATATATATATATATATATATGTGTATGTAAATCTCACTTTACAAGTCGATTTTGTAAGACTTGAATTAGATTTAAAGGTTTCTTAACAAAAGAAACTCATCATTAAAAGACAAATAAACTTCTCAATTCTTAAATTATCATATTAATAAGATTAAATTTAATGAGTAGTTATCTTAGTTCTTTAATATGTATAATATTATAAATTGTTTTACCACATATAAAAAAAAAAAAACTTTGTAGAGAAACATAAAATGTCCACTTTAGTAATCTCATGTGTTTCGAAAGAAATTTGTCCCTAATCATGTCAAAGAGAATCCTTAGTGTACAATAATTGTGTAACATTTTCGGTTAATAAACTTAATTGATGTGTCGATGTAGGATAAAATTATGTGTACATGTGTTGTTTCTAGTCTATTGCTAAACCCCATAGTTAAGAAAAATGAAACACAGTCTTTTTCTTTTTATTGTATATTAATTTTGTTTAATTTTTGGTAGATAGCAAACAAAAAAAGGTTGTCTTACTTTTTAAAATAATTAAAAGAGGTTTCAGATAGAATAAGGGCACCAATACCTCAGAAAGGGTGAGTGTAACAACTTTAAGAGAAATAATATTTATTTTTTATTTTTTTGTTGATAATTGTATTTTATGTTTACAATGTTATGGGTAAAGCTTTCTCATCCCAACAAAAGAAAAACAAATAATTGATCTCAAATAGTTATTAATTACATATAGCTTTCAATTACTTTATTAATATAAAAAAGGTTAAAATATCTTTTGGTACCAACTTTTGTCAAGTTTTGTCAAATAAGTCCTAATTTTAGTTTTATGTTTAAATAAGTTCCAATTTTGGTTAATTTTATTCAGTTAGGTTTTTTTTTTGCTAACACCGTTTAAATCATTAACGACCAGGAACAGTGACGGCCACGTGTCACTTCTTGGTTTTTTTTTCTTTTATTTATTTATTTATTTTTATTTATTTTTTGATTTTTTTGTTGAATTTTTTTAAAATTTCTACGTGTCAACTCAATAGTGTGCCACGTGTCAAAATCAATGTTCTACATTCAATTTGGTTCTTATATTTGTTATTTTTGTTTAATTTAGTCTAAATTTTTGTTGGCATGAACCAAATTGGAACTAAATTTAATTTTTATATGAATCAATTTGACCTGATCTATTTTTAATTTAACCTATAATGAATTAATTTACATCAAACAAATTGATCTATTTTTAATTTAACCTATAATGAATTAATTTACATCAAACAAATTGAGTTACTTAGATACATCTATATTTGAATTATAATATATATTTTAGTTAGAGTGGGTTAAAAATATTGTATTGGATATTGAGAATGGTAAGCACAATTTGAGTTATTAGATTAAAAAGGGTATAAACTTAAACACATAGGAGAGTGAACTTAGTAAGCTAATAAGGTGCAAATAATTCAAAAATTATCTTTTATTAACTAACAAAAGAAACACTTGATTCTTTTTTTTTTTACTTCTATCAAAGAACAAACTAAAATTATTTCCTCTCCTTGAGAAAAATTCAACCCACAAGCTTTTTGAGAGATAGTATAAAACATAAAGTTTGAGTTTTGAGTAAGTTAATTTTTCTTTCTACTCTTTTCTATTTCATCTTCTTCCTTTACATAACCATGCATTCCTAAGGTTGTGGGTAAAGAGAATTTTGGTTAAGTTGATTTTGTGATGATGCATCACTAATGAAAAGATTGATAAAGCATATGAGAAAAATAAAAAATTAACTTAATGCACCGAAAAAATTTATAACCAACTTAAAACTTAATTAAAGTTATAATATAACTAAATTTACCCGATGAATGTACAAATCAAAGTTTGACCGTATATATTTTTTCAAAATATGAACTATTTAATTCCAATAGAATTTATCATGGATAATTCTAATGATTTATATTTTTTATTTACCGTATAATATTTAAAATTTATATTCTATATAAATTTATTAACCATATGCCATTTATTAAAAATTACTCTTATCTATGCCTTTATTTATTTATTTATTAAAGTATGAATAAAATTGTCAATTTGGTCCAGTCTACAACATCCTGACCTATGTGTATCGGGAAAAAAAGTTCACAGGCAAAAAAGTTCTCTATTAAGAAAGTCCACAAAGCCAAAATTCTCACAAAAGTCCTGTGGGGTGTGGGTCAAGACCAACCCATGGACTTTCTTTTTAAACATGAAAAATATATATATTTTTTAAATATTATTATTAAACGGTCTTAGCTCTTGGTCCGGTTTGGCCCGGACAATCTTAGCCGTTGACACGGGCCGACTTATCTAAGTCATCGACTTGTCTTAGTCATTGGTTTGACTTGGCCCATCTTGGTCGTTGGTCCAACCCGGCTTGGTTGTTGGCCTGTTTCAGCCGTCAGTTTGTGTCGGTCTATCTCGTCTGTTGACTGAGCTCGTCTTGGTCGTCGACTCGAGAATACCTACCTCGATCGACAGAATGAGTTGGCCCATCTCGATTGTCAAACCAGGCAAGCCCGTCGAGTCTATTGGCTTGGGCCAATCTCGAACGTCAATCCGTCTCAATCATCGACCTAATCTGACCCATCTTTGTTGTCAACCCATATCAGACTAAATGTATTGTTTTTATGGGTTAATTAAGTTATTTTGGGAATCCACCGTAGTCCTGACTCTAATCCACTTGAGAGAGGATTTTAGAACGTCCTAAAAGGGCTTAATGATGTGTGGACTAGGGTTTATTTATGGGTCATTGGTCAATTTGATACCTCTAAGTATGAGACAAAATTGATATAAATAAAATTTATAATATATGTAAATTATGTTTTAGATTTTCATCTAATAATTTATAGTGATATAAGCCACTTTTAATTAGTTTTTTTTTTCTTCTTAATTACACGTTTGAATCTTTTATTGGTTGTTAATTGTACAAAGGATGATTAAAAGAAAATGGTAGTAGTATATCTTGAAATGTAAAAGTTATGATGGATACTAAATGAATATGCATATTTGCTTATAATTAGTATTAATATTTCATTATCTACTTACTAACTCTAAGGCTGTGTTCTTTTGTGTGGATGAATTTGAGAGAGAGTGTGAAGATGAATTTGTGTATATTTGAATGAATGAATATGTGTGTTTTTTTTAGTGAATTTAGAGGGTAAAGTGAGTGGATTTTGAGATGGTAAGAAAGTTAGTGAAAGATTTAATTGATGTGAGAGATAAAATAAATTGTGAAAATAGATAGAAGTTGAAATTTACCAAAATACCCTTGATGAAAAAAATATAATAATTTTGTAATTTGATGTGATAAAAAAAATTAAAATTAAATAATATGAATTTAAAAAATTTATAAAAAATTAAATAAAATTTTAAAATAAATAATCAGAATTTAAAATACGAATTTATATATATATATATAATTTTTTTAATTATTACATACACATACTATTAATAATAATAATTATTTATATATTATTAAGCATTATATTTTTAATAATATTTTAATTATTATATATATATATATATATAATTAATAATAAATATTATTATTGTGTATGTATTATATTAATAATCTATAACAATATATAAAGAGAATTCTTCATTTTGTGTCCACCTTTCATTTTCCAATTTTACTTTTAATTATTATTTTAAAAATTAATTATTTTATAATTAGTTTATCTTTAACCGTTTTTTTTGAATTTTTTTATTTTAACCGTTATTCTAAAAACCTTTTTTTAACTATTGTTTTATTTAACAACTATTTTAAAATTTATTATATATATTTTAAAAATAAATATTACTTATCTTATAAAAATTAAAAAATACGGATACTGGCGCTGCTAATTATATATATATATATATATATATATATATATATATATATATATATATATAATATTAATATATATTTTA
>Ga0214545_1008236_pt1 | contig 16802 bp, 8 predicted proteins | sample CNSS4metaG_FD_160064 | JGI IMG/M metagenome (GOLD analysis project Ga0214545, IMG submission 160064) | Root nodule microbial communities from cowpea collected in UCLA plant growth center, Los Angeles, California, USA - CNSS4 | ecosystem: Host-associated > Plants > Roots > Nodule | place: USA... | reverse complement strand
AATTTTTGTTAACATGAACCAATTTGGTCTCTCTCCAAATTGAAACCAAATTTAATTTTTATATTAAAATTCACATTTTTTATTAAATATTTTTATATAATATATTAAAATTCACATCATTATAACTCTGATATAAAAATTAAATTTGGTCACATCTTCGATAGGGACAAAATTGGTCAAATTTTAAACAAAATTGGGACTAAATTGAACAAAAATAAAAAATATAGGGACCAAATTGAATATAAAACATTGACTTTGACACATGACACGCTATTGGATTGACAGGTGGGCATTTAAAAAAAATTAAAAAAAAATCAAAAAAAAAATATAAAGTGACACGTGACAGTCACTGTTCATGGCCGTTAATGATTTAAACGGTGTTAGCAAGAAAGGACCCAATTGAACAAAATTGACAAAAATTGGGACCAAAAGGGTATTTTAACCTATTTTTAATAATCAAAGTACTATAATGTCATTTGGAGATAGAATATTAATGGGTTAAATATATTTTTAGTCCCTAAATTTTAATGAGATCCATGTTTTAAATTTTGATATAGTTTAGTTCTCAAACTTTAAAAATAAATATATATAGTCATTTTGATCCAATTGCATTAAATTTTTTGACGTGTCAAATAATTTCAGGATGACGTTTGAGATGTTTATATGTTTGACACGTTCCAACTCCAATGTCATCTTGGAACACTATTTAAGTCCAAAAAAATTAACATTAATAGGTTAAAAGAACTATATTCATTAATTTTTAAAGTTTGGGGATCAAACAATATCAAAGTTTGGGACAGAAAAGAATTACAATTTCATGTCAAAGTTTAGAGACTAAAAGCACATTTAACCCAATATTATTTAGTTTGTGTTCATAGTTAGTGTAAAGTTATTTTCTTATTAACATGCAAAACTCATTTTATAATGCTTAAAGGATCATTAATAACTTTCAAAAGATATTTATTTTTTGGTAAAAACATCAATAGTTTATTTGGTTTTGAAAGCTTCCAAATATATTTTAAATTTAAATGTCTCATATTTTTATGTCATGAATATTTTTCATCCTCTTTGGAAAAGCAAGTAAGTGAGCTTCTGCCTACAAAGACTTAACAGATCAATCTTATAGAGGTTATTCTTTCATTTCACACTAAAGATGGTGTGACCTTCTGATGTGACCCCAATAAGGCTTATAGCATTTGGCCAATGTCTAGGCCATTTGTTTTAAATTCTTTATTTCTTTTATTAAATAAATGTTTGTCTAATTTGGTTAATTTCAAGTGCAGTCCAAATTTCTGCATCAGCGCATCATGGATATTGGTGTGTGATAAGCCTGCTTTGTTAGGCCAGAATGTTGGAACTGTCACGGCCCAATTTTCCTTCAGCCTCTGCCAACCCAAATTCACTTTTGTGTGGCAACATCTTCACGCTCCACCTTCACACTCCTGCAAGTGACAGTCTGCACCTCTTCATGTGTAACCCCAATTTTGTTGCAGCCAACATCCTGCTTTTATTAGGCCGAGCCCAATTCTTCAAAGCCTCTGCATGACCAATAACACAAAAGGGAAACACGTGCAGCCCATTCTCTCTCCAAACACTCCGCTAGGGTTCATGAGAGAAAGCCCTCTCTTCCCCTGAAACGCGCCTCCTTGTTAGGGTTTCAGTCACCAGCATCGCATGAACCATCAATCCTTTGCCAGCGTGTTCTTCTTCCGTCAAACACGTCGTTCCTTAGATTTTAGGGATTGATGACCGAACTGTTTTCCCTCTGGTGCGCTGTTAGGATGTTAGATAGCGTTTTCTTCTTTCTTTCCATTCTCCGGTTGCCTCTCTTCTATAAAGGGCAAGCCATTATTTGTAAACACCCAACTTTAATGAATGTTAAATTCGGTTGAGATCACTCCCACCGTTGATCTTAGCTCCCATTTCCCTTTAGATGAGGATTTCTCCTCCCAGGGTTACTAGACCGGTGAGATACGAGAGCAATATGAGTGTTAAACTCCAAATCCAAGTCTTCTGTTGCGTTTCCCTCGTGTAACATCCCTAAAGAATATTACTGATATAAAATAAATAATATTCGAAATTTCATTAAATTCCACATTGAATATGAAGTATTTCCCAAAAAAAAACATGAGAAATTTAAAACTTTAAATATACGAGTTATATAAAACCAGGAGTCCAAAATTCATAAACCTGAAATAGAAGTTAATGGCTCCTGCCAAGTTTACATAATCTTCACAAGGATAAAATAATAAACAAAATACATATGTATCTACATAATATCCCATGCTAGCCCTCGCTCTGAGTCTAAGCATCTCCTGGCCCACCTGTCACATCATCTGCTCCGGATAACAAGTTACCCGATCATCGCCACACACACAGAGAAAGGGTGAGCTATGCACAACATATATATATAAAGAAACATGAGTATAAATATGTTTCCCAACCCAAAATAACATAACTAATTTCATATTTCATAATCACCCAACCATGACCTCATAGTCCGTCATGAGTCATATGCATGAACTAGGTCTTGGGACTTCCCTGTGCTCCCACGAAACTGACTCATTCGTGGTCCAACCCTATGAGCATACCTCGCTCATAGTCCTGCCCTACAAACTCCTCGTCTGTAGTAAAAACATCCAAGTCTCACACTTGGACCCTGGCACGCACGCAATCACCATACTATGGACTCCTCGCCCAATAGTAGCCGACGGGAACATCACAGTTCCTTGCCCATCGTGCGCCCGACACATGCAATCACCATACTAAGGACACCTCGCCCATTAGTAGCCGACGGGAACTCAACCAGTTCCATGCCCATCATGTGTCCAACCACCGAGCACGTCCCAAACCCCTAATGGACTTAATCCTTCAAGCCAACACACCACACACATGCATATACATACCTACCTTGGTATAAACATCCAAAACCCACTCACAAGCACATGAAAACACAATAATTCACATAAACTCGCTTAGGCTGGGGACCTCTCGCCCAAGCTAAGCCCACTGCTTCGCTTAGGTTAGTTCGCCTCGCCTGGGCGAGCTCTGATCAACCACAATTTCACGTTATCTCGCTTAGGCGAGATTTCCTCGCTTGGGCGAGTTGTACCATCGCTCAAAGCAACACCCTCCCCTCGCCTAGACGAGGAACCACTTAACCATGTCATTTCACATCGCGACCTCGCTCAAGCGAATGTCTCTCGCCTGAGCGAGACAGAGTCGCTCAAAACACCAATACTTCTCGCCTGGGCGAGATATCGCGCTCAAAAGCACTCAAGTTTCCTCGCGACCTCGCTTAGGCGGGCTGTTCCTCGCCTGAGCAAGACTGAGTCGCTCAACATCAAACCAAGGTCGCCTGGGCGAGCAGCGCGACCCCACATCAGACGTGAGGTTCTGCAACTCTCGCCTAGACGAGATAGACTCGCTTGGGCGAGACTTGCAGAGTTCCCTCACTGTCACACACGGATTTTACCCAAAACAGTGTCAAACCATACCCAAAAACATACCACAAAACATGCAATCGATACCAATGTTATTGTAATGGCAATTAGCACCCAAAACCATACTTTCCACACAAAATTGGCAACCACATTCGAACATACAATCACCAACAACCTGAAAGGTCAAAACCCTTCTCCCGCAACACATTACCCACACATGATCATGCATCCAAACTCAAATACCCCAATTCCCAACCACAATACATCAGGTACGAATTTTTCCCAATCAAACATGACCCAATTGGAAACTCAAAGTCATACCACAAAACAAATTATTGACATACGCAAAGTACAACTCCCCTAACCTGGATTGAGTGCTCAACAATTGTGAAGACAGAACCCCCTTCCCTTTACCTAATTTTTGGCTTTTATAGGTGCCTTTAAGGTGGGTATTAAAATAAAACGAGTTTTGCTTAAGTGTGGGCTTAATGGCTATTCAAGCCCCTTAATATTTTTTCAACACCCAATGATTACCCTTCTGCTAGGTTTTCTTTGTCCTTTCACATTCATATCACAACTAATAGTTAGCAAAAATAAATCTTTTTCTTTGCCCACCAAGGTTTGAACCCGTGATCTCCCACTCATAAGGCCATAACACAACCACTATGCCAAATCCCATTTGGTGATACTCACAAATCAACAATATCTTATAATACTAATCACATACTCATACATATCCTTAAAAATCAATAACAAAAACAATCACACATAACTGGCATACATAGGACTCAAACCTAAGTCTTCTCACACAATCAAAGTACTCTCAACCACATAAGCTAGCACTTTTCCACATCACATTAAACAACAATTAATGCCATAAAGGCGGCTTCTACCCGCATTTATTAATTAATTAATTATTTAATTAATTTTCCCGGGTCTTACACCTCGCACTCTGCGAGTTTCAATCGGTAGAATGCCGATTGAAGAGGCTTTTCGACGAGTACCGCGACGGAGGAGCCTCATCACCTTCTAATGGATCCTTCATCACACATGATGATATAGAGGTCCTCCCTAGAAGAGTTACAAGAAGCATGACAAGAGGGGAGACTTCTAATCAATGGCGGATCTTGACTAAAAATGTTGGAGGGGCCAAAGTAATATAAATTTGAGATCATTAGATTTGATCATTAGTATAATGATTCAAAAATAGTTTCTCTACTAAACAATTTGATCATTAGTATAATACTTCAAAATATGTGAAGAAATAGAATATATATTGTTTTCATCAATAGTTTCTTTTTTTATCACTTTTAAACAATGAATTTATTCTTTATTAATATACTTTTTTGTAAATAATATTAAAAAATAATTTATCATAATTTAATAAAAATTGAGGTACGTAATTATTAAAAGAAAAATATATTATAGTTAAGTCACAACTAAAAATCGGTTATGAAAAAACACATGATATATTTTTTTTCTATATTCATAAAAAAATGAATAGACAAAAAGCTAATGAGATAAAAAATAATGTTTTCGTTATCAAGTGAGACAAAAGACAGGAAAGGAAGAGGATAAATGAGAGTACGAGATGATTACAATTTGTGAAAAAACTAAAAAAACAATAAGAAGGAAAATAAAGTTATCTTAATAAATATTTGGTTTAATTACTCTTTTGATTCATGTTTTCCTTTAAAAATGTTAAGTTGATCTAGTTTTTTAGTCTCAATTTGATCCTGTTTTTTTTAAAAACTAATGCAATTTGGTCTTTTACGATATTTTTTTTTAAATTTCTTGAAACGGATCAATGATTATTTCATTAAAATTAAAACTCATAATATGGATGGTTTGCTTTGTTAATATAATTAATATAATCCTAGTGTCAATTTTTTGACAAAAACAAAGACCAAAAGAGAAATTAAACCTAAATATTTTTATTCTTTATTATTATTAACATTAAATGTTGTGCTTTATAAAAAAAATACACAATTTAGTTTTCATCAAATTTTAAAATATACTACCTACAGTTTTAAAAATTTAATAAATTTTCAATATATTTATAATATATATATATATATATATATATATAGTTAAAAAAAATTCAAAATTTGAGGGAGGGGGGCATGGCGCGTTCCTGCCCTCAAGAACATTCGCCCCTACTTCTAATCCTTCTACTATTTCTTTGTTTACCATTTCATTATGTTGAGTTTACCTAAGTTGATTTGGTTGACTTGTTGACTAGACTTGACTTGACTTCAATTGACATGTTGACTTGTGTTCTTTGTTTGTTTTGTAGATTGAGCTTAATTAGAAGAGGATGAACACTAACTAAAGTAAATTAGAGCATGTCTACATGACAAGGTCAAGGTGGCACATATGATGTGGAGGAGAGAGAAAAGCATAAAGCAACATATACCACCATGGTACATGTACCTTTGGCCCTCTAAGCATGTGGGAGGCGAAATCAACATAGAGACTTTCATTTCTATACCAAAATATGTCTCATTTTAACCTAATTTTTGACCTAGTTTCTATAAGTTAGACTTTAGTATTTGTAGTGATGCCCTTTGTAACATTTCCTTGCAAAGAGACTCCTCATGCTCACCTATTTAAGGGGATCTCTTAGCCTTGTTTTTTAGAGTCTTGTTTAGTTCATTTACATGTCCATAATTTCATTAGAAGTAATCTTAAAAATTTTGCATATTTTTTTAAGTTGAGAGCATGAAAATCGTGAGCATGAACTACAAGAAAAACATAAGATAACAACTAATTTAGAGAAAACTAATAATTAGTCATTATATTGACTAAGTTAGAAAGACCATTTTACAAATTAAAAATTATTGGCATCTAGAGACTATTTAGATGCCAATAATTTTTAGTTTATAAAACAATCTCTCTAACTCAGTTAATATAATGACTAATTATCTTTTGTCTTTAAATTGGTTGTTATTTAATGGTTTTCTTATAGTGATGTTGCTTGTTCTTCTTAGTTTGAATTCTTCTTTTTCTATTTAGAACTTTAGCAAAAGTACAAAACAATTTTTTTTAGTTTATAGGTGCAGGCCAAGAGCTTATAAACACTCTTCCTTTAAGTTTTAATTGAACCTCTTGTTAGAACATGTAACACATATTGCTAGTTAGTTTTGGAGTTGAATTTGAGCAAAATTTTTTAATTGTTCTTAAAATTGATTTAGGGTAGGATAGGGGGAGCAGTGAGAGTGGATGATGGAAGGGAATCTTCAATTTTCATTGGAACATTTATTCAGCAAGTGCACTGGTTCGTTTGTAGTACAATAAGGTTGTATCCACAAAGATTTGGTTTGATAAAATAGTAATCTATGATCTATTTAAACTTGTAATAAACAATGATAAAGGTTTGACAATTTTGAAAATAATTTTGAATAAAAATAAAGATAATTGTGTTACTTAAGATGTTGTGATTGAACTTGGCTTCTTTCACTTAATTGCATTACCCTTGATTCTCTATAAATTATGTTATTTACATTAATGTTCCTTGAAGACTCTTCAATGTAATTCTAAACCAATTCCCGAAGTATTAGAACCTAAGGTTATCAAACCCAGTGTGATCCCTCTCCCCTAGTTGAATAACTCCTTGCATTATTGAACAAGACTCTTTTAACCAACTAAAATCATAGGTTCATTCCTAACATCTACCAAGCTTTGGGAAATTTGATTGGATCTAAGCTCTAAATTAGTTCCCACTACATTTAAGCTGATGAAGTATGATGATTGATCAAGTCATCAAATAAATAAAAGCAAATCAAATAACCAACACATAAAGTAAGAACATAATATATATTGAATAAAGTGTAGTACAAAGAGTTAGAGAAGTTACATCCAATCCCAACTAGGAAGAAGTTAGATACTCATAATGATCTCTAATGCAAATAAATGGAGTTGTTTTCGTCCTCGTATGGCTATCTATAAAGATATTATAATATGTGCCTAATAACTATACTAAGTCTCTCTATAAACCAATGTACAAAATCAACATATTAATAACAAAGGCATGCTCTATTTTTATAGAAAATTCAAGTGTTGCTTCAGCTCCCATAATGTTGGTTAGCCATGAGGTTTCCTCCCTCAGTGGTTTCCTCCATGTTTGGGCTTCTAACTTAGTGTTACAACAATGGAGCTTTCCTTCCTAGTGGGTTTTCTTTTGAGGATCCGCTATCAATCTAGAGCTTGAGGTTTCCTTGCAGTGAATGTTTCTTCATGTGTGGCTTAGCGCCAATTTCGTTTCTCAATCGTAGGACTTGCATTTGAATGTTCATAAACCGCCTTACAAGGCTTAGCATCAACTTTGGGACTTTACGCCAACTTCTTAATTTCCTTCACTCTACATTCAAAAACAACACAAACATATCAATTTCCAGATTTTATAACTTTTTTACTCCTTATTATGTATTTTAAGTTAAAAGGGGTTGTTTTGCTAGGGTTTATATCAAAATTGAACAGGATAAGTGTCTAAATGATATGTATTTAAGTAAACTAGACAATTATCAAGCATCGAAATGCGTTGAAGCACAATAGTTGAGTGGACATCTAGGGGTGAAACACTATTTTGGTGCGGGTCGTGAGAGCGGTACCAAATTGAGGCAAGAACCCTCTTCACATATAATCAAATACCATCCCACTAGTGACATCCTAGGTGATCCCAAGAAAGGAGTCACAATAAGATCAAAGCTAAAAAATTATGAAGCAATGATATCTCAAATTGAGCTTAGAAATGTGGATGAAGCTTTAGAAGATGAAAATTGGATACAAGCTATGAAGGAGGAGCTAGACCAATTTGAAAAGAATGATTTCTAGAAACTGGTGAGTCCTCCCCAAAGTAAAAGCATCATTAGAGCAAAATGGGTATACATAAATAAGCTTGATGAGCAAGGTAAAGTTGTGAGAAATAAGGCTAGATTATTAGGCAAAGGTTACTCTCAACATGAAGGTATTTATTGGTGCAAAATGGCTCTAGAAGAGTGGTTGAATAGAGCCTTGCGAAGCCGTGTTGAACCAAGTTATGATCGTTGAAGCTATTGGTTGCAACAAGGTCAAAAGTTATTTCTACCCAAAATGAGAGTTTGCATACACTAATACTTGGGTGATTGAGATGCTATTTTATAGAGAAAATTTCCCTAAAGAGTTAGTTGGCTAAAAAGTGGAGTATAACGAGACATGCCATAAATATAGAAGATGGTTCAAAGGATCACATCATTGAATATAGAAGATATGTTACCATTTGTTGGCAAGTATACTTTCAATCTACCTCATCTGTTGTTTATGAACCTAATCAAGACTCTAAAGAAGTTGGGTAATGAGATTATTAGTGTACCATACATTATACTAGTCAATCACCTACTATGGTATCAGAGATGTATCAAAAGTTCTTTAAGACTAAGAAGAATGTTGGAGATGAGTTGATCAATAAAGCTATATGTCTTATGAAGTAACATATGTTCACCATGAATAATCTAAGGATCATGCACTTGGATTATCCTTGGAGAAAGGTGTAGTCCAATTGCTCAACCTAAACAAATTGAAACAACATCGTTTAAACAATTTAGAGCCACCTTGATGTGATCCCAATAAGCCTAAGCTCAAATGCATCAACAAGCCCAAGCCCACCTCGAGGCCCAATCACTAGAAGCATGATGAAAAAGATCCATATGGGCATCTCACAAGATGATCAAGTCAATCATGGGCTTTTCACTTTATTCACATGGGCCAAATAAATCTACAAAATATGAGTTGATGCATGGAAGGTCGTAGATTAAATTTAAATTGGGCCATTGTTTAGGCTTTGCTTTCAATAAAAAGCTAGAACACTTTTGGATCAATTGGGTCGAGCCCAATTTGCTATCTTGGCTGAGGATCATTAGCTTCTCTACATTTGGATGCAAGCAAAGCATAAGCAAAGCAAGCAGAATGTGATGGTAACATGAAGCGTGTGACTTGGGCAAGGAGAGTGTGACATGCCACTTGGCATCATCAAGGCTCATCTTCTACATTACATGGTCTCCAATCAAGCTTCTCCTCCAAGCTACATTTACATTTCATCTTTGTTGCATTTCCTTCTCATTTGGTCGGCCATGTGCCTATAAATAGAGCCATTCAACTATTGTAATGGTTACTCTTGAGTTGCTAATAGATATTAGTGTTGAGATCACTCCACACTTCTATTAATTTGAGAGCATACATGGTTGTCCTTCTCCTTCATCTCCTCTAGCCACCTTTCACACCATAGCACCACTTCTACTCTTTATCTTCACCAAAAACCTCCATTACTGAGAGCTCTTCTTGTTCATATCTTCATTTCCACTGCACTTCATCTACTTCTTGGTGTCTTCCATGGATTTCCTTCCACTTCTCCATCAAGGACATCCACCACACCTTATGTTGGAGTTATTGAGTGCTTTTCTTTTATGGAGGATAGTTTGAATTCTAGCGGATGCTCAAAACAAAAGATAAGCAAAAAATGCCAAAAAAATGAGAGATTTGATATCTTTTCTCCTTCACCAAAGCATTATGTTAGTACTATTTTAAACGATGAAGTTCCTATTGTTACCGAGAAACCTTTGGAACTAGTTGCAAAGAGGAAGAGGACAACTCAAACTTGTGGATCAAAATGATCCAACTTCAACCCCCACCTAAAAAATACCCAACCAAGTCACCATAGAAAATCACCATCTAATAAGAACGACAACCATCTTTGCTAAAGAAGCTTCAACTGCTTCAAATGATATGGTGTTTTCTACCTTGAAGAAAAGAAGGCGTTAATCAACTACTGAGAATATGTAAGACAATCCTCTTTATGTGCCTCCCTTAGATTTGGTAATGCCTAAACTTTCACATCCTTGTCATATACAAACTATTAATTGACCTCCTCTCCACCAACACAAATAGTCCTACACTAGTAGACACATCATCTACCTCACAGATTCCTCAACCAACTACTCAAACACCACCATCATTCTTTCTTCTGACTCCATCAACAATAAACATTTAAACAACCATTAGGAGACTAACCTACCTCCTTACCCATTAGAGACATCCTAATGGAAAAATCTTTAAATGATTTGCTTTTAGAAGAATCTCACCCTCTCAACTCTCCACTTATTATCCACTATAAAGAACTTTCCTCAAATCCTATAAAGAAACCACCACAGTAATGATGTTTTCTTATCTTCCTTCCACCTTTTTGTTGCTAACAAAACAAGGGAGAACTATATATTATTTTTTTTGTTTTATTTCAACATTTTTGTGTATTTTCTATTTACTTGTATTTGATACTCTATGTGTTTACTATTTCATTTCATTGTATTTGCTCTCATACGTTGTATATTTGATAACTTGATAATGCACTACATCTTTTTCTTAATTACTCAATTGTGATATACTTTCTAGTTTAATAGACATTCTTTATATTTTATTCTAACGATATTTGTATTTTATAGTTTTTGTCATCATAAAAAAGGTGGAGATTGTTAGGACTATGCGATACATTATACTCCCATTAGACAATTTGAATAGGACCTTTATGTAATTTTGATGATAACAAACATAATTAAGTGATTAAATTCAATGTTACTATTTATCTAACATATGTAGTTGTGTAGAGGGGGGACCTAGAGATGAAAATGTTCTTATCAAGTTGTATTGAAGGACTAGATGACTACAAGGCCTCGTCCATCGTCTATTGTCTAATGTGTGCTTTTCTATGTTAAATAAAAGGTTAAAATTCTTTTTTAGTCCCAATTTTCATCAAGTTTTGTCACATTATTCATAATTTTATTTTTGTGTTCAAATAGGTTCTAATTTTCATCAATTTTGTTCAATTTGGTCCTTTTTTGCTAACACCATTTAAATTATTAACGGTAATAAACAATGACTGCCTTGTGTTACTTCGTTGTTTTTTTCATTTTTTTAAATTTTTTAAATTTTTATTTCTTTTTTAAAAATGTCCACATGTCAACCCAACAACGTGTCATGTGTCAGTGGCAGAGGATAATGGTGGTAGGGGGGCCATGGCCCCTCCAAAAACTTTGAATTTTTTTATAATAGGTATTTTAATTTTTGTTATTATAGATATTAGGTATTTTGATTTTTTTATTATAGATATTAAATCAAATATTTTATTTCTTTTATAAACATAATAATTAATGCTAATAAATAATAAAATATAAAATCAAACATAATAAAGAATAAAGAATAAAAAGATTTATCAAGATATTTTTTATTATTTTTTTTTCATTATAATTTGAGTTTCTCACAAATTGTTTTCATCTTTCATTCTCACATGTTTTTTTTATCTAAAAAGAAAAAGATCTATTATTTTTTCTCTTATTTCTCCTTTGTTCTCTTTCATTCTCGAGGAAGAAAAGAAGAAGGTAATTCTTTCGTCTCACTTAATGGTGAAATATTAGTTTAATAATTTATTTAATGAGCATCTTTTATATTATTATTTTATTTTATGAACATAGAAGAAAGAGTATTGTACTATGTGTTTTTATAATCAAATTTTAATTATGGTTCCATTATATGTATATGTCTTGAGTTTCTCACAAATTGTTCTCATCTCCCATTCTCACCTATTTTCTTTTTGTGTTTGAAGAGAAAAAGATCTATTATTTTTGCTCTCATCTCTCGTTCTCTTCCATTCTCAGAGAAATAAAGAAGAAGGTAATTCTCTTTTGTCTCACTTGATAGTGAAATATTAGTTTAATAATTTATTTAATGAGTCTCTTGTATATTAACTTTTCATTTTATGAACATAAAAGAAAAAGGATTGTACTATGTGTTTTTTATAATTGGATTTCAAGTGTGGTTTGATTATCATCGAATTTTCTTTTGGTATTTATGTCTCTCAATTTTTTATAAGATTATGATAAATTATTTTTTAGTCTTATTTTTTTTTAAATAGGTATATTGATGAAGAATAAAAGAATATATTCATTTTTTAAAAGTGATAAAAGGGAAGCTACCTGTGAAGATGAAAACAGAACAAATTCAACTTGATTGATCATTTAATTCATCTATTTTAACTCTTCATGTCTCTACAACTACAACCGAAAGATCATTTTCTGCAATGAAGATTATCAAAACAAGATTGTGGAATAAAATGGAAGATGAATTTCTTACCGACAATATGATTATTTACATTGAAAAAGAAATAGCTGAAAATTTTACTTATGATTCAATTATTGATGAGTTCAGGGATATGAAGGAATGGAAGGCAATCTTTTATATATGTGTGATTTCTTTTTTGGTTATCGTTAAACTAAGTTATGCATTATTTTTATGGTATTAATGACAATAATTAAATGTATAAATTTTGAATGTATTATTTTGGCTCCCCTAACAATGTTGGTCAAGATTTGCCACTGCATGTGTCATAGTCAATGTTTTATATTCAATTTAGACCTTATATTTGTTATTTTTGTTCAATTTAGTTCCAATTTTTGTTTAAAATTGAGCAATTTTCTCCATCTTGAAATTGAGCAATTTAATTCACATTTTTATTAAATATTTTTAACATGTGGCAATCATAGTTCATTACCATTAATGATTTAAATCGTATTAGCAAAAAAGGATCAAATTGAATAAAATTGACAAAAATGGGGATCTATTTGAACACAAAAATAAAATTAGGACTAATTTAGCAAAATTGACAAAACTTGGGACAAAAAAGTATTTTAACCTAAATAAAAATAGTTGAAGCCATATTGATAATCTAATGAAAGACCAAGTAAAAATTAATCTTAATAAGTTTATCCTTGAATTAAATCATTGAACGCCTTTTAATTTAATATACGAAACAAAATCATCTTATACGATTTTATTTGTTCTTATTTAAATTGTTATATTTGCACACCTATGCATAATTTGTTTCCTTTACCATAGATACTCTTAAACGTGAGAGAAAATAATATCATGTTATTCTAAAGTAAAATGTTCTCTTATATAAAGTTGAAAGATAAGGAACAAAAATATATTCATGATCAATCATGTTATTTTAAGTATCAAACATATTACATTGAAGATCTTATCAAAATCTTCTCTTTTGAGTGTTCAATATGAAGATGTTGCTACAAAGTTATGCAAAATCAAATGTTTCCATTTTAAAAGCCTTAAAGGTAATCTTTTCTAAAGATATAAAAAGAGTTCAAGTTGAAGATTCAACAGTAAAAGAGAGATACACAAAACAACGAATAAAATAAAAAAGAAAGACATACAAAATTTTATGGTTATAACGTCTTATGTTAGTCGTCTGATGTGTTGAGATCAATCGTCTAACTTATTCAAACAATGGGATTGAGATTCAAACAAAGGGATTGAGAGAAAATCATATAACTTTTCACTTTGTGAAGTTTTTGTTGTGTGAGCTTAAAATGAGTTCCTTATGAGAGTACTTCCTTTATTTCTCGAGAGTTCTTAATCTCAAGGGAAGATTAATAAGGTATAACCTAGAGAGGTTTCTGTGTCGTATAACCTAGAGATGTTTGTGTACTTGTATAGCTTGGAGAAGTTTGTGTACTCGTGTAACCTGTAAAGATTTATGTACTCGTTGTAATCTTTTTTATTTGATTCGTGGAATCTTGAAAGTTGTGTGTTTAAGGGAGAACTGACCCAAGGTTTGGGGTGAATCAGTATAAATATGCAACACATATTCAAATATTTCATATAGAAAGGGTGTTTCAAAAACCTATGTAAATAATATTTTACAACTACATTTTCTAAATGATAAGATTATTGATGCTTTTCTAAAAGGTAAATCTGTTTGGATCTCTGATGAGAATCCGTTTCAGATTTAGGTGTCAGGGCTTGAAAAATACATTTGAAGTAGAATGAAGATTTATGTGATTCGATGAATTTTGGGAATGGAAGTCGCACTACTTGAGGAAGTTCCAAGATAAGTGACGAAGATCTGCCAGTTTGAATTGAAAAATTCAAATATAAGGATCAAAGTTCTAAAGAAGAACCAAGAGAGAACTCTCACTTTCATAGAAAACCTTAATTTTATATTATCCAAATTTGTTTACAAGAGTTTATCAAAATGGTTTATATACTATGAGCCTCTGCACTCGTAAGTCAAACACGGCTAAGGCCCAATAAAGCCCAAAGCACAAAAATAAAAAAATTTATATTCTACCATCCAAAGTTTCTTCATGATCCTGGTGAAGGTCCTAGTCATGCTTCCATCATTGCCTTTGACTTGGGGAAAATTCGACCTTGAATTTTAGCACTTTATTACCTATAAACAAGCACACAAACATAAGTTTTGAAAGCATACAAAACTAAAATAGTCCAAAAACAAAATGCCATCTAAATTAAGATTTTTATCCTAAGAGAGACCAATATCTTATTATCAAAGTGCGTGGAGATCGTCCTCTAGAATAAAAAACCAACCTGTAAAACATATCAAAGAGTTTCAACATAAATGTTTTGTTTACAATGGAATCAAAAAGAAGAACACTCATACAAACCACAAAAGGAAAAGATAGACTTTGAATGTCGATAGGACTTTCATTAAATGACAAAAAAAGCAAGCATATTATTATAAACATGTTCATGTTGTCCAATCTTGTTTCTTATTTTTCTATCATCTATTATTCTCCCCATTGTTTATGTCATTGCTCCTTGATAAACAAGTGTTCTTTAGGTAACAAAACAAGATGAGACGAGTTAGTAAGTTTTTCCAATGACTAGTGAAATTCATGAGGTAAATGGGAACAACAATTCAAAATATTGCAATCCCCCTCTAAGGGTTCTGTCTCAACCATGTATGTAAGGGGGTGTTAGCACTCATCCTATTGTTTGGAAGTTTCTAACATTTCTTTTTCTTCTTTGAACTTTCTTTCTTCTCCTATTTTTCTCTTTATTCTTTTTCTTCTTTTCTTTCTCCTCTTTTTCTCTTTTTTTTTCCTCTTTCTCTCATGTATTTCTCCTTTCTTTCTCTCAATTCCTTCTCCTCTTTTTCTGTTAGCGGTTTCTTCTCTTGTTCTTGTTGACATGTGAAGCCAGAGTGGTGTGTCTCATGAAGATTTGATGAAGCCTTGTTCAACTACTTGGAGCCATTACCTTGGAATAATGCCTACATTGATGAAGATAAGGAGATTTGATGGGATTCATGTTGATCAAGTCTGGAACGTGTGCTCTCCACATGGATAAATCCTTAGGAAAGTGTATTTGATATTTGTAATTCACATTGTAGACCTTGTAGCATTAATTTGATGTAATTGGTCTTTGTTGTGTTTTTTAATATGTTGAAATGTTTTTCAACAAGTTAAAATGTGTCTTTTAATTCGTTGAATAGTTTTTCAACAAGTTAAAAGGTTAGTTGCAATAGTCTTAAACTGTGACTTATTCAATCAATTGATTTATTTTTTAATCGACTGATTTTACTTAAGTTAAGTGAAATCAACCAGTTGATTTGGAAATCAACCTGTTGAATTTCGTAATAGTTTGACTATAAGTGTTGTGATTTTCGACAAAGAGGTAACTTGATCACTTTTTATCACGAAACTATTATGGAAACCTTGGAAATCTCTCTCTTTCATGATCATTCAGACTGCAGTTGTTGAAGATTGATCTTGGATCAATTCTTGGAGCTTTTAGCTTGTGTTTGAAGCTTGGAGAAGGTGGTTTGTGGTAGGCAGGGTTGTGCTACCACTAAGGTTTGATCTTTCTCAAGCTTTGTGTGTGTGCCTAGTGGTTTTCCAGGTCTACAAGAGGGTTCTTGCTGTGTTGTTGTGATTCTTGTGTGATTCAAGAGTCTTTGGTGTTTGTTTTGCTTATTTTGAAAGTGTAAGAGTGTAAACTTTGTAAATCTTTTGAAATAGTGCAAAATCAGGCTCAGGTTGCCTTGACAAACTGGATGTAGCTCAGGTTTGAGTGAACCAGTATAAAAGTCTTGTGCTCCAATCTTTTCTCTAACCCTTCTCTCTTGCATAATCATTTAAAGTTTAAAGAACTTGAGTTTAAATCATCTTTTTCATATTCTTGAGTGTTTTGATGGCATATGCAGCATTAAGCATGTTTGCATAATCAATTAGAACATGTCTTGATTGTTCTTGTGCATTATTTCTGCTTAAAATCTCAAATCTGTATTTCTGCATTTTTCCTAGTATTTTAGTCGACTACTTTTTTATTTCAATCGTTGATTATACCGGTACAAAATCTGTTTAGTAAAATCAATTGACTAACTCTGTTTTTGACCGATTGAAAGTATATTGTCTAGTAGTTTTTACATCCTAACTTGGTGATCGAATTGATTCAATTAAAGAGGGTTTTTAGCTTTTAGAGATAGCCTAAATTTTTAACTAGCCAATTCACCCCCCCCCC
>Ga0214545_1008234_pt1 | contig 16805 bp, 12 predicted proteins | sample CNSS4metaG_FD_160064 | JGI IMG/M metagenome (GOLD analysis project Ga0214545, IMG submission 160064) | Root nodule microbial communities from cowpea collected in UCLA plant growth center, Los Angeles, California, USA - CNSS4 | ecosystem: Host-associated > Plants > Roots > Nodule | place: USA... | reverse complement strand
CGGAACAAAAGGCGGATTGTTACAAAACTCTAGCTGTGAAATACAAAGGAATAACAATGGAAACCATACAATCTAGAAAGGGGCACTTACGTGGAGTAGGAACTGTTTCCGAGTCGGTTCGAGAAGGATTAGGGCAAAACCTTAGTAGAGCGTCTTGTGAGAGCAAAGAGGGATGACGACTGGTTTTGTGGAATAGTGAGAGTGAGTGGGTTAGGTTAGATTAGGGTTTGATTTTATCACTTGGGCCAACCCTAGGCCCAATTACAAGGGGCAACCCTTTACTTTAGGGCAGAAAATAATAAAGCAAATTTTAATGGGCCTTACAGATCTCGTAGTAAATAAATTAAGATGTGTGTCTAACTATAATAGTAATAATAATATTATTATAATAATATCCCATAGTGATAATAATAATAATAATATCATTATAATAATATCTTGTAGTGATGATAATAATAATAGTAATAGTAATAATAATAATAATCCACTAACTAAATATATAAAGAGATGCACATTTTTATGACTTCTTTTTTTGTTTTTACAATTTTATCCTCTTAATTATTATTTATTAAATTTAAATAATTATTCATAATAAAAAATTATTTGTCATTTTTATCATTCTACTAATTTTGGTAACTATTTTTTTTCAATTCATAAAATACCAAGATATAGAGATAAAATGAATAACAAAACAAATACAAAGAGCAACTAATTGAAATATGATCCCAAGTAAATAAAACTAAAATATGTGTCTAACTATAATAATAATAATAATAATAATAATAATAATAATAATAATAATAATAATAATAATACCACTATAATAATATCGCGTAGTGATAAAAAAATAATATTAATACTACAACTACTAATAATAATATTAACACAACTACATATATAAAGAGATAAACATCTTTGGTGTCCTTTTTATTTTATCAATTTTATCCTCTTAATTATTATATTCTAAATTTAGGCTTAAATATACATTTGGTCCCTATTTTTGTTGTTTTTATTCATTTTCGTCATTATTTCCGTTTTATGTTCAATTAGGTCCTCATTTTTGTTAAATTTTGGTCAATTTGGTCATTTTCAATAACGGTGTTTAAATAACGGTCATTTTTGAAGAGTACATGTCATGTGCTAGCTCCTGGTTTTTTTGATTTTTTTGATTTTTTTTAATTTAAAAATAATTGTCCACGTGTCAAGTCACAATTGTGCCACGTGTCAATGCTAGTGCCACATGTCAGTTTGTGGTTGTATTATTTCTTTTTGTTCAATTTAGTCCCGATATTCGTAATTTTTGTTCAATTTAGTCCCTATATTCGTTATTTTTGTTTAATTTAGTCCCAAATTATGTTAAAATGAAACAATTTAATTTTTAAAATTGACAATATTATTAGTTATTTTTTAAATTCAATTATAAATTGTAATATTTAATTATAAATTAAATATAATTCTTAGACTTAATTGTTAAATAGAATATAATTATTAAAATTTAAAAAATATATATTAATATTTGTAAAATTGACATTTAAATTTAAAATATTTAATATTTTTATTGTTAGATATTAAAATATAAAATATTTTATATTTTTGAATGTTAATTTTACAAATATTATTTACTTTTCTAAAATATTTTTAATATTTTTAAATATCATTTTTAAAAGTATTTTAGAATATAAATATTAGAAAAAACATTTAATAATTATATTCTTATAATATTTTAAATAATTATATTCTATTTAACAATTAAATATAAGAATTTTATTTAATTTATAATTAAATTTAATAATTCATAATTGAATTTAAAAAATTATAAATTCAAATGGCAATTTTAGAAAAAATATTAATATAATTTGTATAAAAGATATTATATTTAGTGTCAATTTGAAAGGGACAAAATTGATTTATTTTAACAAAAATTGGAACTAAATTGAACAAGAATAATGAATATAGAAACTAAATTGAACAAAAAATAATAATTCTACCACAAACTGATACATGGCATTAGCATTGACACATGGCATAATGATGACCTGTGGACAATGTTTTTTGAAATTAAAAAAAAATTAAAAAAAAATTAAAAAATTTTAAAAAATTAAAAAATTTTAAAAAAATAAAAAAAAAACAGGAGCTAACACATGACATGTACTGTTCAAAAACGTTAACTATTTAGACACCGTTAGTGAAAAGGACCAAATTGACCATAATTTGATGAAAATAAGGACCTAATTGAACACAAAACGAAAATGATTACCAAATTGAATAAAAATAACAAAAATAGGGACAAATGTATATTTAAGCCTTAAATTTAAATAATTATTTATAATAAAAAAAATATTTTTCAGTTTTATTATTTTACTAATTTTAGTAACTATTGTTTTTAAATTGAAATAATTTTTCAAATGGAAATATAAATGAACAACAAAACAAATAAAAATGACAAGTAATTGAAACATGATTCCTACATAATAAGTAAAAGTAAAATGTGTATCTAACAATAATAATAAAAATAATAATAACTATTTTAATAATTACAGTTCTTCTTATTATTAATAATAATAGTAATATAATAATAGAAATAATTATAATTAATAATAATGATAATAATATTCATAGTTGATAGTAATATTGATTATTAATTATAGTTGATAATAATAACCCATGACAGATTTTGACCAATAATTTTGGAGGAGTCAAAATAATTTATGGTAAAAAATTTTGAACTCATCAATAATTTATTCGGAATAAAAATCTCTAGTTATTCCTTTTTGAATTTAAATAATCATATTGTGTTCAAGAAATTCATCTTTCATCTTATTCCGAATTTTGTTTTGATAATCTTCGTTGTAGAAAATGAAACATTAATAGTTATATAAAATGAATTAAACAATCACTCAAGTGAAATATTTTTAATTTGTTTGTTTTTGTCAAAGATTGACATAATTCAATAATGGTCGACAAATCCTTCAAATTTGAATGGGTATGAACATCAACAATGAAATGTTGGAGTGAAATTTTTAACTAGTCATATATTTATCAATATACCTTTTTTTTTTAAGTTTTGACAAAGAAATAATTTATCATAATTTAATAAAAATTGAGACATAATTACTAACAAAAATATATAATAGTAATAATATTATATATTACTAATAAAAGTAATAACTTTACTGCTACTAATGTTAATAATACTAATAATATATATATATATATATATATATTAATATTAATATTAGTAACATATAATAATAATAATAATAATAATAATAATAATTATTATTATTATTATTATTATTATAATAATACTAATATTTGTTATAATTTGACTACTATCAATATAAATAATATTTATAATAATAATATTATTAATGATTAAAAATACTAATACTTATAAAAATAACAAATAATAATGTTATTTATGATTAATATTATAGTTGAAATCATAAATAAATGAAAAAATAAAAACAAATTGACTTTTGTAGGATTTGAACTCGGGTCCTTTTGTACCAGAGTTTTAAAATGACGAAAAAACTAATTTTTATGACACGTGTCAATAAAAGAAAATGGGTAATGTAGTAATTTTGGTAGTATCTTCTTTTCTTAATATGTAATAGATGCTAATATTTGTTATAATTTGACTACTATCAATATAAATAATATTTATAATAATAATATTATTAATAATTAAAAATACTAATACTTATAAAAATAACAAATAATAATGTTATTTATGATTAATATTATAGTTGAAATCATAAATAAATGAAAAAATAAAAACAAATTGACTTTTGTAGGATTTGAACTCGGGTCCTTTTGTACCAGAGTTTTAAAATGACGAAAAAACTAATTTTTATGACACGTGCCAATAAAAGAAAATGGGTAATGTAGTAATTTTGGTAGTATCTTCTTTTCTTAATATGTAATAGATGCTTTAATGAAAGCAACTGTTACACGTGCGAGGAGGATTGCTTTTGCACGCCGAAAGAGAGAGAGAGAAAGAGAGAGAGAGAGAGAGAGCGCGAAAGATAAAGAAAGTTTCGAGCGTGGTGGAGACAAATAGAGAGACAGAAGACGAAGTGCTTCAAAGTTCTTACCGGAGTAACAATGATGCAAAGGAAGAAGAGAGGAACAACCATTGCAGACAGCGAGAGAGAGATAGAAGTGAAGCATCACAGACAAGTGGTGGAAAGTGTGAAGCATTGCATCTGTGGGTGTGGGTTACCGGAGACAGCGGCTACCAGAAGTCGTCGACACAACCATTTCATCGTCCCCACCGTATCATTCAATTGTTATGTGAGTCCATTACACATCTTTCCCCCTTGCGTATTCGTGGAATGGTGTTCCTCCCTCCAAAACCCTTATTTTTGTCTGTTTATTTTTTTGGAACAGAGGACCCGAAATTTGAACATGCAAAAGTTTATTTTCGATGACATTGAACATAAAGGTTGAAACATTTCATTTATTTAACCCAAAGGTTACACTTTTTGGTGCTAGGATGGATTGCAAGGGTTGGAGAATGATTTATTTTATTTTGAAAGTTTCACTCATTCGGGGAGGTTGATTTCATTGGCGGGTGTGTGTGTAAAGTTTATTGTTTTGTGGTTAATGTATTGTTGGCTTTCCATGTGGTTATTACTGACATTGTACCCATCCATCCATGGATCCGAAGATTGATGATTTATTACGGCAACTTGTGGACTCTTCCACTCAGACTCACCACACTGACCATGGCAAGAGTTCCTCTACCACTCATGTTAGTTCCTCAAGCAATCATGGTGCACCAACAAGGGGTCGGGAAATATAATAGACGCTTTTTAGTAGTGTTGTGCTTAGTATTGATGCAATTAGTATATTTGTCTTAGTATGCCGTTAATGTTGGTGCTTTGACTTTATATTTTGTATCCGTTATTTGGATAACGAAATTATGAACTTAATGTTTATTGCTATTGTATGTCATTTCATATTTAAATAGATTGTTGAGTAAACTAGATGTTTGTGGCTATTTCAAATTGTTTCAAATTGTTATATTCGTCATGTCATCTGTAAGTGGGGAGTAAAGACTAAATATGTTGGGAGTCAAGTTGAAAATTGTGGAGCGAAGTTGCAGATTTTACAACAACTGAAATATGGTTTTTTGATAACGGAATGTAGTCACTTACACATATATTACATCATACAATGTCCATTTAATAAACACTGAATATTCACCGTCGTTGGTGTTTGTGACTCTTTCAAATTGTTAAATTCGTCAAATCTTCCATATTTGGGAAGTAAAGCATTAAAATGTAGAGAGTACTGGTGAAAAATGTAGACTACACTTGCAGGTTATAAAAAAATATAATTGCGGTAATTTGATCACACAATGCAGACACCAAAACATTGAATATTGACTATGGTTGGTATTTATGACTCTTTCAAATTAGCAAAATCTGCAAGTCATCCGTAAATGGGGAGTCAACCATTAATATGTGGGGAGTGAAGTTGGAAATTATGTTCTGAGGTCGCAGATATTTAAAAAGGTCAAAAATCTATTTTTCATCAAGCAATGCAATCACTTACATAAATTTTCTATCTTCCAAAATCCATGACCAAAACTCTGAACATTGACCATCGTCGATGTTTCTTGACTGTTTGAAATTATCAAAATCCGCATGTCATTTGTAAGTAGAGAGTCAAGCATTAATATGTGGGGAGTGAAGTTGGACATTATGATTCGAGGTTGTAGATTCTTTTAAAACATATTTAAATATGGTATTGGGATCACACAATTCACTCACTTAAACAAATTTTTCATCATCCAATTTCCATTCACTGATGTGGGTGGTTGTATTACTTGACAATTGCCAAAATACCCAACTTATTCGTAAGTGGGAAGTCAAGCATTCAAATGTGGGGAGTATTGTTGTAAATTCTGAACTTCACTTGTATCTTTAAAAAAATTTAAATATGTTATTGGGTTCACATAATTCACTCACTTAAAAAAAAATTTCCATCACCCAATTTCCATTCCCTGACGTGGGTGGTTGTCTTACTTGACAATTGCTAAAATACTCAAGTCATCAATAAGTGGGGGAGTCAAACATTAATATGTGAGGAGTTCAGTTGGACATTATGTTTCGAGGTTGCATATTTTTTTAAAACATATTTACATATGGTATTAGGATCACACAATTCACTCACTTAAACAAAATTTTTATTATCCAATTTCTATTAACTAATGCCGGTGCTTGTCTTACTTGACATTGTCAAAATCCTCCACTCACCAGTAAGTGGGGAGTCAAGCATTAATATGTGGGGAGTACTATTGTAATTTCTGGACTTCACTTGCATCTTTAAAAATAAATTAAATATGGTATTGGGATCACACAATTCACCCAGTTAAACAAATTTTTCATCATTCAATTTTCATTCATTGACGTGGGTGATTGTCTTACTTGACAATTGTTAAAATCCTCAACTCATCCGTAAGTGGGGAGTTAACCATTAATATGTGAGTCTTCACTTGCGTCTTTAAAAAAAATTTAAATATGGTATTGGGATCAAACAATTCACTCATTTAAACAAATTTTCTATCATCCAATTTCCATTCATTGATGTTGGTGCTTGTCTTACTTGACAGTTGCCAAAATCCTCAACTCATCCGTAAGTGAAGACTCAAACATTAATATGTGGGGAGTGAAGTTGGACATTATGTTTCGAGGTTACAGATTTTTAAAAACATATTTAAATATGGTATTGGGATAACACAATTCACTCAGTTTAACAATTTTTTCATCATCCAATTTTCATTAATTGACGTCGGTGCTTGTCTTACTTGACTATTGTCAAAATCCTCCACTCATCAGTAAGTGGAGAGTCAAGCATTAGTATGTGGGGAGTAGTGTTACAAATCCTTAATTGCACTTCCAGGTGGTTAAAAAATTAAAATATCATAACACACATTGTCCTTCATTCAATTTCCATAACCGAAACACTGAATATCCACCATCGTTTGTGCTTTTGTTGCTTCAAAATTGTCAAAATCCCCAACTCATCCGTAAGTGGGGAGTGAAGAATTATTATGTGGGGAGTAGTGTTGTAAATTCTGGATTGCACTTCCATCTTTTAAAAAAATTTCAATATGATTTTGTGATCACACAATGCATTCACTTACACACATTCTACATCATACAATTTCCATGTCTTGAACATTGTATATTGACTAACGTGGGTGCTTTTGGGGAGTATTGTTACAATTTCTATACTACAGTTGCAGATTTATAAAACTGTCAACATATAAATGAACAACAGAGTTCCAAATTAATATTCAGCCAAACTTCAACAACACCTTTATCATTCATGTGGGCACCCATTACAAAAAATCAGGGGATCTAACATATGTTTTTAGTCAACAAAACAAATTACTCTAGTAAAATATCACACACTTCACTCAAATTATTTGAGACCACTGCATGCACTTCATTTCGTTCATCTTCAATCCATAATTTAGCTATTGGAAATGCTTCACAATATAATCAAAGAACTGCAACACAAACAACTTCTTCTCTTGACAATTAACAACGTAACACCACCAACGATCCTCATGTACAATTGGGGCAAACAACTGCAACACAAAATTATTATTATCAATAACTTTGCAACTACCACCCAAATACAGAAATCCTCAAATGTGTTTTCTTCAAATATTCCAAAGACCCACAACTCTAGAACACCACAACAGCAAAATACACCAATGGCCACTACAAATGCACAAAACAATGACAACAAGAGCACCAAATTAGTTTTACAAACTTCCATCAAAAACGAAAAAAAATAACTTTTTACCCCAAAGCTTAAAACTTTACAAAAATAAAATAAAATTCATCATCATCGAAGACGGTAAGTAAATGTCTAATGGAAGCATAACAAACTTACAATGCAACGCTGTGGATGACAAAATCCTTCCGTCGACATTTGAAGATGGTTGTAGTCTTCGCAAATCCACACAAACCGCTGGAAAATTACACCGGACTCTAAATGCAACGGTCTCGATGAATGATATTCAATGGGAAAAGCGAAAGTGGCCTCCGGTGTGGACTACGAAATGCTTGCCGACGAGAACTTCAAATGGGTGGCCGTTGTCTCCTGTTACTCCGGTGAGAACTTTGAAGCACTTCATTTTTTTTTTCTCTCTCTCTCTCTCTCTCTCTCTCCCGTCGGATAACGGGTATAATCTCGTACCCATACCCAGCGGCGGATCTTGACTAAAAATATTGGAGGGGAAAAGTAATATAATTTTGAGATCATTATATTTCATCATTAGTATAATGTTTAAAAAAAATTGCTTCTCTACTAAATAATTTGATTATAATGTTTCAAAATATGTGAAAAAGTATAATATATCTTGTTTTCATCAATAGTTTTCTTTTTTATCACTTTTTAATAATAAATTTATTCTTTTATTCTTCATCAATATATATTTTTTGTACATAATATTAAAAAATAATTTATCATAATTTAATAAAAAATTAAGGCACATAATTATTAAAATAAAAATATATTATAGTTAAGTCACAATTAAAAATCAATTATGAAAAAATACATGATACATTCTTTTTTCTATATTCATAAAATAATGAATAAACAAAAAGCTAATGAGATAAAAAAAATAATGTTTTCATTATCAAAGTGAGACAAGAGACAAGAAAGGAAGAGGATAAATGAGAAATGAAATCAAAAATAATTTTGTGTCTAACTATTTTTTCTTAAAATACAAAAAGAAAATATATGAAATGAGAGATTATTATAATTTGTGAAAAAACTAAAAAGAAAATAAAAATTATATTAATAAATATTTGGTTTAAGTACTCTTTCGATTTATGTTTCCGTTTAGAAATGTTAAGTTGGTCCTCCAATTCTTTTAGTCTCAATTTGGTCCTAAATTTTTGAAAAACTAATGCAATTTGGTCTTGTACTTATTAAATTTCTTGAAACAGATAAATGATTCTTTCATTAAAATTGAAACTTTTAATATGAATGATTTGCTTTGTTGATGTGATTAATATAATCCTAATATCAATTTTTTTGACAAAAACAGGAACCAAACAAAAAATTAAGCATAAATATTTTTATTCTTCATTATCTATTAACATTAAATATTGTGCTTTAAAAAAATAAAAAAATACACCATTTAATTTTCATCAATTCCTAAAATATTATTACCTATAATTTAAAAAATTCAATACAATTTTAATATTATATATATAATTAAAAAAATCTAAATTTGGGGGGGCCATGGCCCCTCCCTGCTCCAATAAACATCCGCCCCTACCCATATCTGTACCTGTTTCCTTACTATTTTAATATAAATTTTAATTAATTTTATAAAATAATAAAAAATTATGGTAAAGGAAACATAATATTATCAAATATTCAATATTAGGAGGATGATTGTTTCTTCGATATCAAATACTTTGAAATCAATTATAACTGTTTACATTTTAGATTAGAATACCAAATAAAATTTCATGAGAACTAAAACATTTATTAAATTTGCAAACTGCAAACATTAATGAAACCTAGTTGATAAAATTAAAAAATATTTTTAAAAAAATTTAAAGGAAAACAATATTCAAATTAAAATATATTTTAAATGTCTGTTTACTTCAATTTTTAAAATTCTAATGAATCTATTTTCTTATACACTAATAAAAGTGATAATACGCCACTTAATCAAAATGACGCAAATAACAAATAATAAACATAATAATAAAATTTTAACATGGATATTGTATCTTTTGAACTTCAATATATGTTGGATGGTGATAAAAAAATATTCATGGAAATTACGTTAAAATTTGATATTGTAGTAAATAAAAGTTATTTATACAATTATAGTGAAAAATTACAGTATAATTGATATAATGAGTTAGAAAATAAAAAAATAATTAGATAAAATATACTGAAATAGTATTTTACATGATAAAATAAAAAACAAATAAAAATATTAAAAAATTAACAAATGTACGTCTTAGAAACAATTTGAGAAACTATTGAAAGAAATCGCACAAAGGAAAACAAATGTATAATTAAGGGTATGATAAGATGAAAAATACCTTAGACATCTAAGAACACTTTTCAAATATCAACATATACAGATCTTCAAATGAAACAAAAATTAATAAAAATAAGTAAAGAATTTTTTTATATTACCTAGTAAATGAAAGGTTTATGCTATTAAACACTTAAATTGAGAGTATTAAACATTGAGAGTATTAAACATACTTATGTGAAAAGAAAATATACAATAAATAAAAATATTAAAAAATAATAGAAATATTCAAATATGAGACATAAAAAATTTTTAATTGACATACAACATTTTAACATAATTACATAAATGTTATGATAAGATGAAAAATATATTGAAGATGTGAATGAGTTTCATGGCAAACCAAATAACTATAAGAAATAAAAAATTGAATATATATATATATATATATATATATATATATATATATATATATATATATATATGGTTACTTGATTAATTGTGAATATTTTGATAATTTAAATGATGACAGAGATATGGCGGGGACGGGTATTATGGCGGGGATATGTACACTCCCATAACCATCCCCATACCCAATTGAAAAAGTCGGGGATTCCCCATAACCATACCTAGTCAATGCGGGGTTTCTCCGTCAAAACGGGGACGGGTTTATTTTCCATCTCTACCTATATTTGGACGACAAGGTGAAAAAAAAAAGAAAAAAAATCCAATGTACTAAGGAAAAAAATAATACAATTAAAATTATCGAAATCAAATTATTAATTAAATTTTTTATTAAAAAAAACAATTAATAAACTATTGAAAGACAATCATTTCTTATTTGTATTTTTTTTATCCATAATAATATATCTATAATAACATATAAAAGAATTCTCTTTTTTTTTCTATATTTCGATTTTTAATTTTACCTTTAATTATTATTTTAAAAATTAATTATTTTATAAATATTTTAGTTTTATTCTAAAAATATCTTTTGTTTTGAACAATTATTTTAAAAATCTCTTCTATGAACATATTTTATTTTTTCAATTTTACTTATTATTTTAAAAATTAATTATTTTATAAATAGTTTATCTTTAATCAATATTATTCTAAAAACCTTTTTTATTAACAGTTATTTTATTTATAACTATTTTAAAAATTAATTATATATTTCGAAAATAAATATTATTGATCTTAACTCAAATTTTTATGTTACTTATAATAAAAACATTATTATTACTAGCGAAAATCATGTGTTGTCGTACATGTGTGTTTACATTTTTTAATTTTCATAGATATTTAAATTAAGATCAATAAAGAATATATAATTATTTTTTTTTAAAATAGTTGTTAAATGTAAAATTAGAAAAGAAAATATGTACAAAAAAAATAACGATTAAAGACAAAAGAGATGTTTAGAATAATGGTTAAATGTAAACTATTTATAAAATAATTAATTTTTAAAATAATAATTAAGAGTTAAACGGGAGAAACGAAATGTGAACACCTATGATGCACGGATACTTGAACTTGGTCACGTATTTGTGTCCGACATGTATTTGTATCTAATACTTTAGAATACTTTATCGATACTTATCAGTGAAGTATCCAATTTATAAAGCCGTAGTACAGTATAAGAAAATCTTTGAATAATAATCAATTTTAGTAACAAAAATAATTAGTCACTATATAGTGACCAATTTAAGTATCAATTTAAAAACTAAAAATTATTGGTAACTAAAATAATTCTAAAAAATTATAATTAATCTCTAAATTGATAATTAAAATAATTTTTATTATGAATTTATTTTTAAATTGGTCACTAACATTAACTACCAAGATTTTGACTACCAAAATAATTGGTTTCTAAATTGGCTACTAACATTAACTACCAAGATTTTGGTTACCAAAATAATTAGTCTATAAATTGGTTTGTAATTACGAAAATGGTCTCTAACATATTTTTTGTTACTAAAATTAGTCATTATTTAAGAGTTTTCTTATAGTGATACTTTTATGATGACAATAATTTATATTTTTTATGTTGATAACTTTAGTACATATAATTTTAATTTGGATTAACACAATAACAATCATATATTTATTATGCTTTTAAGAATTATTGTACCAATTTTTCAATATTCATATATCGCGTATCTATCACGTATTGTTACCTATTATTTCCAAAATAAACGTATTGACGTATCATATACGTATCGTATCCGATACACGTATTGTATTTGTGTATCATAGGTGAATACCCTCTTTATATATTACTCTTTATATTATTATTATTATTATTATTATTATTATTATAAATTATAGATTATAAATAATAGTTATTAAAAAGAAATATTAATAATTACGAATGATTTCTACAAAAAAGTAAATACTTTTGATAGTTTTACTATTAGAAATTCTTTTATTATGTGTATAATTTTTTTTTATTATGAATATTTATTTAAAGATAAAAATAGTAACTACTTGAAAAATAAAATTAGAAAAAGTTATATTCAAAAAATTAAAAGAAAATGTATTTTTTTATTTAAATTCTATAACTATATATAAGGATAAGGAGATATATAATTTTTTGAGTCGTTTTTATTTTTTTTAATTTTATATTCTTAATTATTATATTTTTAAATTTAAATAATTATTTATAACATAAAATTATTTTTTAATTTTCTTATTTTAGTAACTATTTTTTTAATTTAAATAATTACTCATTATAAAAAAATTATTTACTCTTTTAGAATTTTAGTAACTATTTTTTCAAAGTTAAATAATTGCTCAAAATATTATTTACACAATATTACTTATAATAATTTTTTATTTCAATAATTAAAATATATTTTAATTATAAATATATCTATATAACTATTTATTTATAAATATATAGACTTTTTGTTTTTCAAATTTTACTTTTTTAATTATTACTTTTGAAATTTATATAATATATTGATAGTAAATTATAAAAGAAATTGTACATAACAAATTTATATTTTACTAACTTTAAAATTACAATTGTGGAATAAAATAAATTATAACTTTTCATCGTGGAACGCTTATTTATGGTGGTTCGTAGTTTTTTTTATTATTAATCAATAAAATTCGTTATACTTTCGAATAAGAAGTTAAGTGTTTTCTTGTTTGTGTGTTTGTATCTTTATTTTAATATATTGTTATGTTCTATAATATTAGATATAAATAAAAGATATTTTATTCTTTGAATTCTTTATTTTAATTATTTTTTAAGTTTTTATAAAAAAGATTTTTAACTGATTTTAAAATTATTCTGCGGATACATTTTCTTTTTTGTAGTTTTTTATTTTTTCAATTTTATTCTTTGAATTAATATTTTTTAAACTTAATAATTATTCATAATAAAATATTATTTTTTAGTTTTATTATTTTAGTAATTATTATTTTTAATTCAAATAATTACTCATTTTAAAATAATTATTTATTCTTTTATCATCTTATTAACTATATTTTTAATTTAAATAAATATTAATAACATTATTTATATAATATTACTTATAATAATTTTTATTACAACAGCTGAAATTTATATTATTTATTACTACGTCTGTAACTATATACTATAAATATATGCAACTTTTAATTTTTAATTTTACTTTTTTAATTATTTTTAAAATTTAAATAATTTATTAATTATTAATAGTAAATTATAAAAACAATTGTAGATAAAAAATTTATATTTAACTAATTTTAATATTATAATTGTGTAATAAAATAAATTATAATTTTTTATCGTATACCTTTTATTTATGTAGTTCATAGATCTTTTTATACCTTAATGAAATTTGTTACGTTTACAAATATTATTGGCGGAATTTGGACAAAAATTTTAAGAAGCCAAATTATATTTTTTATAAATATATTATTTTTTCTAATTTTCTTTTTTTTCATTCTCTCACGTTATTTTCCCTATTCAAAACAAGTATACATGATAATATAATTCAAAATATATGACAATAATATATATGAAAAGTGTAACATAAAGTTTATCATCAACAATAATATATTAAAAAAAGCAAAAATTACCTTTAGTCAGAGTGCTCCATCTGAGCCCGACCGTTTATTTAGTTTTTTGCAAAAAAGATAGCACGGTAAACAATATGCAACATCTTTTATCAACGAATACTCTAACCATGAAGAAAATAAGCTAAATCATATGTATTGAAATCTTCTTGGATGATCATCTTTACTAGACAACGTATAATTTTCTAAATGCATTTGATATGTGTGAGATCCAGGAAATTCATAAAAATTAATAATTAATAGAGTATAAGAAATGAGGGGTTGAGACTACCATAAGAGAGTTCTTTGATAAATCCTAGACAAGAAACAATACCTAAGTGGTTTAGAGCACTTGATTATGTTGAGGAGACTTGGGTTCAAGTCCTGAGTATGTCATTAGTGGATTTATATAATTCTGTTTTATTTTACAATTATATCGTGAACGTGAAAGCATGATTTAGGTTCATACGAATGTGTGAATTAACAGGAATCATGTGATAGTTTGTTGGTGTGCATGTGTTTGATGGGTAGGAAGGATATGGGTTCGAATCTCGGCTAGAGTGAATATTATCCTTATGTTTTACTATTTTGCCAAGTGGTTAAATGATCTAGAAACTGTAGAAATTCTCTCGAAATAAAAAAGGTAGCAGTTTAGGTGTAGTAATGGCTATTAAACTTTAAATTTAAATTAATTTCGTTTTTATAATTTTTTATTTATTTTGGGTTGAATTGGTGAGAGGGGGAGGAGTGCGTGAGAAAACAAAGAGTCATATTGTGTGGCTAGGGAGTTCTGAGAAATTGCAATCCAGAGAGGGAATTAAAGTGGAGGCGAGGAGGGGAGCTTTGGGAAACAAGGAAGAATTCATTTGGAATTGTTGAAGCTAAAACACCAGGTAAGAGGAGTTGACTTGCTTGTCTTTGAAATTGCTGTATGATTATTCATCTCTGTGATTATTTATCTGCGTGAGGATACTTCCATGTTAGCGTCACATGTGTGTACTGTGGTTGTTGAATAGAAATCACATGCCATGATGTGTTGGACTCATCTTCTGTCTCTATCTGTTAAACATGAACCAATTTACCAGAAATATATGTTTTCTTTAATTTTGGATATTTGATTGCACATACTATTTTATTCGGCAACAATTGATATGCTTCTGAATCTATACGATTTCATAAATTCAAATGCTGACTTATTTTTCCTCTCACTCGCAAAAGTAATGTTCATTCCTTTTTTTTCTTTCTTTCTTGTTACGTTCCCTCAATCGGGCCAAGGATTTTGTTAAACACAAAAATCAATCATGAATTTCATGTGAAGGACGGGAAAAATACTTTTCTATGCTATAAGAATTTGGAGTTTTGGGAGATTGTTCATTTGATCAAAGTTTGCAGTATTATTATATATATTAAGTATATCAAAGTTAAAACTTCATGAATTCGTATAGGGTTTTGATTGCAATGATTTCTCATGGATTTTAAATTGTATAACCTATTAGTTTATGGAAATGGTGAAAAGTTGGGGTTGTCGGGTTTGGGAGTGAAAAGAAAATTTAATTATATTTTTTAGTGTTAGGTGTGGATAATGAAAATTATATATATATATATATTAATTATTGGATGTAAATCTTAGGTGGGATAATAGGTAGTGAATATGTTATCATGCGGCAGGTAAACTTTCTATGTATGTGAAAGTGCAAGGCAATGGGTACAATTACATAAATATTATTTTAGTATATTAGTAGTCAGGGTTGCCTAGTTATCAATAATTAATAGGATGTATATATAATTCATAGGCTTTTAGTATACTGAGTGTTGTTAATTCACGTCAATTAAGTTGACTTAATTTTGAAACAATGTATAAAGTATATAAAAGTTAAAGTTTATCTTTAATTTATACGTATGGCTTGTTTTGGATTTGTAATAAAAGTGCAGATTTTTATTTCGTAATGCTTGATAGTTTAATTACGTGTAGAGGACAAAGAAAAATTCGGGTTCAATAGTTTTATAGATCAGGACAGTGCATAAGAAATATGTCCTTATAGTTTTTTATTATTATTTATTTGGAGGAAGGTATAAGATTTTAATAATTATAAAAGTAACCAAGGTATATAATGTATATGCAGTGGTGGAAACTTAAAGTATTTAAATACTATTATGTGGACTACATCGGGTTAGATACAGTGAGTATTAAAATGTGTAATTCCTAAAAGTTAAAGATTATGCCTTATTAGGCGATGATTGCGACTTTATTTAAACTATCGAGTATGATTAACTCTTGAATAAACTCAAGTGTTAGCATAGTCTCAATTGTGAATGTATACCTTTATGTATGAATAATTGATTTATGAGATAAGTGCTATGATTTTTCGAAGTGCCTAGCGCCTGACGGCGAGAGGTTTTTGTCAAGCGGTCTGCAACGTAATTTTGGATGGCAGTGCCTAGGCAACGCCAGGAAATAGCGTGCGAACAATATATTAGTTTGTAGCGTTTTACATCGATGGTCTTGAGGGTTTGGTCAGGGACATGCTGGATTAGTTACGAGCGGGGAGGTTCGTAACGGAGATTTGAGATGCGTGATTGATGCGGGCGGGGAGGTTCGTATGTTCCGTGCTCACACTTGAGGCTACTATGAGCGGGGAGGTTCATAGTAGGTGTTCATGCATGTTGGACTACGAGCGGGCAGGTTCGTAGAGTTGGACTACGGGCGGGGAGGTCCGTAGAGTTG
>Ga0214545_1008231_pt1 | contig 16812 bp, 8 predicted proteins | sample CNSS4metaG_FD_160064 | JGI IMG/M metagenome (GOLD analysis project Ga0214545, IMG submission 160064) | Root nodule microbial communities from cowpea collected in UCLA plant growth center, Los Angeles, California, USA - CNSS4 | ecosystem: Host-associated > Plants > Roots > Nodule | place: USA... | reverse complement strand
TTTTTTTTTCTTTATTTTTGTTTTTTTTTTTTTGTTCTACGTCATCACGAGGTTACGATCACGAAATGTTACCTTTTATTATAGGACATTAGAAGTTTAATTTAAATTAATTTTATCATTTTTTTATTCAATTCGATAAAGCTTTTTCTAATTAATAAATTTGGTTAGGCAAATTAATTTGTTGTGTTTACTTCAAATGATATATATGTATTTTTGCTATTATTTTTAGATTTTTAATATATAATAACCTTAAAAAAAAAATCAACTGAATAGAAATATTTATACGTAAATGTCAATGCATAACTACTCCCTCATATAATTAAGCATGATTCCTCACGTCAATGTGATTTTATTTCAAATATCTGTCGTTATTTTCATACTTTTGTACCCTTCTTAAAGAAAATGGATAAAACATGATGTAATTTCTCTAAAATAATGCTTGACATCATCGTGCAATTACACGGTGATATTTAATTACATAGAGAAAGAGATTGATTTCTAATTTGTTTACAAACATAAATATAAATATTATTTACTAACAAACACAGTTATTATATTAATTAATTTCACCGTTTATCATAGTTTAGGTTTAGCTAAATTTATATTATATTGATATAAATCTATATTAATATTTTAATTTAATGCTCTGATAAATACACATAAAATGTATATATAAACACAAATATATGTCATTTAGATGGGGTTTAAATTTCTGTAAATTAAAAAAACTTTCGTATGGTAGTTATAGTTTTTATTTTTTTTTTTTTTTTTTTTTTTTTTTTTACCGTTTTAAAATTTGAAAAACTCTATTTTTAGTTTAGCTCATGTAAGTGAATGAATTTGTATTTATATATATGTCTGTAATTTCTTTTTTTAAATTTGAAAATCAATATTTTTGTCCTTCACACTCAACTTAATATAAGTTAGTAATAGTTAAGGATCTATTTATTTTATTTTGTTACTAATAATTAGTTACAAAATATAATTATATATATAATAAAAAAATAATTTCCACAAGATAAATATTATATTCACAAAGGTTAACTTAGAAATATCTTTTGTAGGTGAAAAGCAAGAGAATTTTTTTATTAGTTATCTAGAAGATAATTGAATCATTCATATGTAGAGAGACGGATATAATTATTTGTTGTATATTTTTATGTGAATAGGGTTAGGAGACAAGAGAGGGTAGACCAGATGTTTGACTCAAAAGAAAAAAAAAAGTTTTAATTATTAAATGATGGAATAATCTTCAACACGTGCACATGTATATATATGTAAAGGATTCCAAAGCAAAATAATGTAGTTAGTTATGCCCCACAAAAGTTAATCAAATCAAACCTAAAACATATCCATCCCTATGTATGTAACTTCCAAATATAGCCTAACAATAACACCAACCTCTCCCAAAGATTAATCTTTTCTTTCATGTAAAAATATAAACTATTCCTCCAAATTGTTATTGTTTTGCATGTCACACAAACAAAACCTAGTCATTTGTATATGTCAAAACTACTTTTCTTAGGTGAATACTATGTATCTGTCCCCTGAGTTGAATTTTTCCACGTACATGCACGGCTAAAATTATTAAATTATTAAACCATTATTAATTTTATTCTTATTAGAAGTTAGTGGGTGATTCGTTAGTAGTTCGATATCGGGTGGAACAAAATGTCCAAGAAAATTCGCTAGGATAGGTTCTAACCTGGTTCTGATACATGTTAAAAGTGGATTTTAAACCTAACTCAACCCTACAAAATCGGATTGTAAGGTGAGATTTGTACCTTATTTGTATATTATAAAATTTTATGACCTAGGACTTACAACAATTCTCTCCAAAAGCACTTTTTAGTCTGGATGGCAAAGTGATTCACGTTTTATCTTGATTGTTGTCGCATATATAAGACATGCCCATTTTGTGGAAAATTGAAAACCGTATTCCAATGTCAATGTAATTCCATTAGCAAATACATAAAATATGGAGAAAAAAAAATAAGCACGATTGGTGGGTTATAAGTAGACGTTGTAGGTTAGAAACTTAGAAAGATGTTGAAAGCAGAACCAAACTCGCTTCTCTAAGCAACCTCTCATATGTATATAATAATTTATGTTTATTTGTGTGTTTGAGTGTTACTTATAAGAGGGTTTGTTAGCCAAAACGTTTGCATCAGTCGCAGGTGTAAGAGGTTTGTCCAATCCCTCCAACTCTCTAACGGAAAACACTTTCCCATCTTCCCCCACCATATATTCTCTTCTTCTGTCTCTTTCTACTTCCTTGTCTTTATTCTTATTTTCTTATCTCTCTCTCTTTCTTTCTTATACCTTCAATATTCCATACTCAGATATAAAGATCTTCACACAACAGAGAAATTAAACATACCCTAATCTTGAATTAGGGTTTTTCTTTTCCCTCTTTCTGTTCTTCTCTGTGTGTTTTAGCTTCTAGACAGAAGTAATATGTGCAGTAGAGGCCATTGGAGGCCAGCTGAGGATGAGAAGCTCCGAGAATTGGTGGAACGCTATGGACCTCATAATTGGAACGCCATAGCTGAGAAGCTTCGAGGAAGATCAGGTAAAAGAATCATGCCATGTATTAAACACCTTGTCATCTTCCTCTTGCTCAATCAACTTTTCATATCCATCCAAATCAAACACCTTCATTAGAAAAGTTACAGCACAACCTAACTGGTAAAATTTTCACCTGATTTATATATTATGAAATTTTCTTATATCTAGTCATGAGCTTTCAACCATTATTAGTCTATTAAACTTCAGATTATTCTGTTTGACAAACCCATTAGGGTTATAACACAAATAGACTGTGAGTGATTGAAAAAAAGATGAATGTTCTAGGGTTGATTAAAGATCTGTGAGACACTAACATTGATAAAGATGATGAATTGTTGTTGTTGTGCAGGGAAAAGCTGTAGGTTGAGATGGTTCAATCAATTGGATCCAAGAATAAACAGAAGTCCTTTTACGGAGGAAGAAGAAGAGAGGCTTCTTGCTTCTCACAGGATTCATGGGAACAGATGGGCTGTGATTGCAAGACACTTCCCAGGAAGAACTGATAACGCTGTGAAAAACCATTGGCATGTGATGATGGCGAGGATTCGGAGAGAAAGGTCCAAAGTTTATAACACCAAACACCCACTTTTCCCTCCAAACCTTGACACCGATTTTCAGACTGATTCTATCCCTTCTTTTGTTGAGAAATATTATGAAAAGTTCAGTCATCACCACCACCACCACCACCACCCTTGTGTCACACACACACCTTTTCACTTTCCCAAGAAGTTTCACTTTCAAGATCCAACTTCTGCTTCCACACTGCCTCCAGGTATGCTTTCTGCAACTTCATTCAACATTTCTTCGGGAAAATATAAATCAAATTAAAAGATGTATATATTATAATGAGGACGTGGTTGATAAAGCTGATTTACAAATGTCATCAAGAGTTTAAAAGTTTGTTTGTAGACTATTTGATTGAGTTGAAAGTTTTTTTTTTTTCGGAGAAGCTTCTTTTTAAAAATTTCTAGTGGATAAGAATAAAATTATTAGTTTGTTCACAGATTAAAATTAAATTTTGTATAAATTAAGAAATAGAAAACTAGAAGAAACATATTTAAAATATAGTTTATGAGATTACTCATTTAAATAGCTTATATATAAAATTAAGTTTAAAATTACCAAAATAAACTCGTATATGTCAGACAAATTTGCTTCATTCAAATCGGTTCATAAACTACGTGAAAAAACGTATAGATTTGTGATTCTGATATAATGTAGCAACTAAAATTATCTATTAGTATTAATTATCAACTAAGTTCACAATGCTCACAAATTTATTTTAAAGATTAAATATATTTTTAAGTCCCTCAATTTCCAGTTAAATTTGAAATTAGTCTTTTTTCAAAAATTTTGACCAAGTTAGTCCTTCATCTCTAAAAATGCGTGAATTTAGTCATTTTAACCAAATTTTGTTAAGTTTATATGATGTTTCAAGCGTATTTCATGATAGTATTTGAATTGTTTACACAGTTTGACACATTTTCGCTTTAATGTTAACTCAAATATTATCATAAAATGCGTTTAAAATATTAAATAAACCTAACAAAATTTAGTAAGAATGACTAAATTTACGTATTTCTAAAGATGAATGACTAAGTTAGTATAAAGTTTTGAAGAAGGATTAATTCCAAAATTCACTGAAACTTGAGAGACAAAAATATATTTAACCCTTATTTTAATAACATATTTACTATATATATGAGTCGAGAAGATAACATTTTTGGATCAATCGATATATTATTCCTCTTAAAATTTAGAACTCTTTCACAAATGACACCTCAAAATTTTGAATAAAATGGGTATTTAAATTTGCTCTTGACCAATACAATAAAACAAGAAGTCTATGAAAATATGTTCTGTATATTTATATCCAAGCAAGATATATATTTATATCCAAGGGTTGTTCTAAGTATAAAGTTTCCTTCGAAGATTACACTAGAAATCAGACAAGTAGAATATCATAGTTTTCGATGCAACTTTCTTTTGTTGTCTTATTCTTTGTCCTTATTAGGGTACTATAACAATATTTCTCTTGCAACAAACATGCATTGAAGTGAATACTGATATTTTGCATTGGGGTGATGAGTTAATGATGAGAATGTTGATGTGATAATGTTGCAGAGAAGAGTGAATCAGTGGAGTTCTATGATTTTCTTCAAGTAAATACCGATTCCAATAAAAGTGAAGTGACAGACATAGCCAGAAGAGACGAAGAGGAAGTGAGTCAAGAAGATGGTGTGGAACTGAAGAACATTGGTGTTCCATTCATTGATTTTTTGTCTTCTGGAACCTGCTAACACAACTGCGACAACCTTAATTACCCATTATTCTCCTATCATCATTTCAGCCTGACCATCGAGAACAATATCTCGACTTTAGAACCATTCATGTAACTTCCTTCTCTATTATTCACAAAAGAGTAACGTATTTAAGGAGACATGTACATTTATAACATGTAAAAAAAGGCTTATGAGAAGCTCCATGCATCAAAATCATCAAAATGTTGCATCATGTAAACCGAAAGAAAATCACAAGTTCCATAGATGCTTGCATCTTCAAAGATTATATGTTATGAATTGGGTTAGGGACAACATGTGGGGTTGGATATTGGATACTAGTCAAATATATAATTAACTATCTCTTAACCTAATATCAAACTTTAAATCTAGCTAAAGGAATTGAGGTATGAATTTAATCAACAACAATTTTTAATGATACACACACACACACACACATATATATATATATATATATATATATATATATATATATAATGATTTATATCATTTTATTGGACAAAAACCAAATGGTGCATTATTTTTGAATTATGAAAATGAACGTATTTAAAAAAAAACGAAAATGGACAGGTCAAGCCAACTTTGTAGAGTTTTATTGTGAACAAGTCGTACCAGTTTAGCATGGCTTTTAACTTACTAAAGTTGTACTTGCCTGGTACAATTTCGATGTGTTATAATTTTTTTATTTATTTTCATTTAAGTTGTTTTTGCATAACACAATTTCAGTATATTTTGATATAAACTGAAATCATACTAAATTCGTAATACTTTAATACAAATTGAGAAAATAGAAAATAGTAAATTTTGCACATCACAATTTTTATTTAGTATGAAATATTTAAATGTAAATATTTGATAAATCTTTATTTAATAAAATAACACATCACAAAAATTTTCTAAATTTTCTAATAAGTATAGGTATATCAACTAAAAGACTAAAATATAAAAACAAAATAAAAAAAAATAGTAGTAAATGAAGAGTTTCAATCCGAGCTTCTTATCAAAAGTTAGAAGCATTTAAAGTTTTTCTTTACAAAATTTTTTTATCTCAAAATCTAGGACTATTCTATTAAATGTAATAATTGCCCTATCAAATATATATATATATATATATATATATATATATATATATATATATATATATATAAATATAAAGTTATCATAAAAACAAAAAATTAAGGCAAAAATCAATTTTTAATGGTTTTTAATGAACTTAATAAAGAAGAGAAGTCCTATTATACCAGCAGTAAAAGTTAAAAAAAAAACACACACACATACTAAGGGAATATTATACCAGCTGGTGATTGTACGAATTTTGGATTAATAATAATAACAATATATAACTACATAGTTCTGATTAAATATTAAAAATAGAAATGAAGGGTTGAAAAAAGTAAAAGAAAAAACCAGTAACTATAGAATAATATAAATGGTGCAATTAGTTATTAAAATAAACAGTAAAAAAACAACTTTACCTTGTGTACAAAAAATCTATAAACATAAAAAAGTAAGACACTCTTTTTTTTCTAAAATGACTTAAAATGAAGTCTCAAAAATTTATTACAAAGTATTGGAAACTTATTAAACAAAAGATTAACAAAATCAAACAAGTTTCTCAAGTAATTAATAAAAAAATAAAACCGATTAAAAGTATTTGTCAGAAATACACTATCAATAGGAATACAATTTCATCCTAAAATATTTTGAAGTAAAATAATATGTGGAAATAATTTTATTTCCTATTTCCCCTAATATGTATGTTATTTTTATAAAAAAGAAACACCTTTTTATTTTAACAAACTCTTTTTATTTCTAGATTGGTGTAATCTAATTTAAGCATTCTTTGGATTTCTTCTTGTAATTTGAATGAAAAATTATTTTTAACAAATTTTGTTGAAATTTTTTTAAAAATACACGTGATAGTACCTCGATAAATAAAAGAAAAGTGTGATATAATTTGGAAAGAGAAAAAAAAAAGTTTGATGTATATTAAAAAATAAACTTCATCAATTTGTCAAAATATCATATTCTTCATTGTAATTACACTGAGTTTGGTTCAATCGGCCAATTGGAAGAAAGTCCTCAATAAACTCAATGTCGTTGTTTGTTTCATTAAATGCAATTTAATAGTGTTGTCTATTCTTTCACCACTAATTAATGAATGAAAACGTATTAAAAAATATCTTCCCTGTATTTTAATTATACACTAGTTATATTAAGTTCTCTTAACACATCTGCTTTTGAAAAATACTAGATTTTTGTCAACATTATTCATATTATCTCTCAAAATTAATTGTTCACGGAAAATCATTCATAATTAAAGTTTACGAAAAAAAAAATCATATTAATATAGAACCCTTTAAATTTTAATTGAGAGCACAGAAACACCGACAAGCATATTAAGCAAATGGGAGTTGTGTCTTGGTGCATCTATAAAGTAAAATAATCAATATTTTTGTTTTATCCTTATTTATCGGTAAACCGAACTTGTATATTATTTTTTAGGAAAAAAATTGTTTTTTATACGTAAAATTGAAATAATTCTTTGTCAAAACTTGTGTTCGGTTTAGTTCTTGGATTTTTAAAAGAATTAATTTTGGTTCCTATTGTTTTAATGGAATCCAAGTTTATCCGACCCGACGTGACAACCAATACGTCATGTATTTTTCATTTTTTACATAAAATAAAATACTAGTATCGGTTTAGTCCGCATTTTTTACAATTAATTTCAAAAATAAATAAAAATAGTTAAAAGCCCAACATTTAAAATAAAAAAGTAAATGAATTGACTTACCCAACCACAACCTTATTATTATCATTTTAATTAATAATATATTACTAATAATACATAATAATAATAATAATAGTATTATTATTATTTTATATTATTATCAATATTATTATGAGCAGTAACTAATAATAAAATTAAAGAAGTAACTAATAATAAAATTAAAGAATGAGTTAGGATGCTCCCGATTCATAAACTTATTGGGTTAGGGGCACGAGACCCGTGACATTTTAATTATACCTGTTAAGTTTGATATCCGTTGAGTTTGGGTATGTAGATGAGAATAATTCTTTTTAAGAGAATAGATATAAGATAGCGAAACTCATCCCCTCCCCTATTCCTATGTCCAAGTGGTGTCTTCTGTTTGTCAAAGAATCTACGTAATATTGTATTATTTAAATTGGGCATTAGAATAAAGATTACTTTATACATATATTAAATCATATCTTTGCATACGATTTTGGTTATTGTATTTTATTTTAAATTTATTAAAATATTTATAGTTTATAAGATAACTTAGAAAAATTATTTTTATTATAATTTTTTGTTTCATCTTGAATTATTGTTTTGTCTACTTTATTTCTTTTTGACTTGTTAAATATTTATAAAATTCACTCGAATTTTAGAGGTGTTTTTTCTCTCATTATAATCTTTATTATATATTTTTTTTTTCATTTGCATAGTTTTGTCTAAGTTCGGACGATGTATTATATTTTAAGAAATACAAACCTTCATTTTATTAAATCAAATTGTTTATAGACACTCATATTATTATTTATATTCCATTTCAATATTTATTATTTTTTTTAAATTAAAATGTTTCACTCTTAATTTGAATTTACATGAACTCTTTGTTTAGTTTATTAATTAATATAAAAGAAAAAATTTATCTTTTTTCTTCTCTTTTAAGTCTTATTTATTTTCACTTGAAAAACCTTTATTTTGTTAAAAAACTCATATTTTTGTGTTCTCTTTTATTCATGTTTTCAAAGTATTTTATCTTTTCATCAGAAAATTCAATCTTAACATCATAGAATTAAATTATTTATAAAACACATATTTAATTATTTTTACCTTTTTCGGTATTTTTATTCATTGTTTATTTATTACATTCTAAAGAATGAATGATATTACCTTTGATTGTGTCTCTTTTACTTGGAATTCGCAGTGATATAGCTTTATTTTGATTTTTCTAACTTTTTATCAAGTTTTCATCGTGTTTCATTTACCATGAATAACAAAATTTATTGTTTGAATATTTTTTATGGACATCCAATATAATTTTTACATTTAAACGATAAGAAGTGTACTTTTTAAATGATGAGTCTTTTGATATGATTTATCAGACTACTTTTTTAATTATTATTAGTTAACATTACTAAACATTTTTATAAATTAATGAATGTTCTCATTGTGGTACAATTTTAGTCAGGCGTAATTATTTACTATTTTAATTAAAAAATAAATATATTTTTAATTTCTCAATTTACATACGAAATTGAAATCCATTAATATCAGAAAATTTATATAAAACTCATTCATATACTTTAGTAATATAATATATGAAATACATTCTCTTAATCGAATTACGTTAAGTGATCGCGCATGTGTATGTATTTTTTAAATACGTATGATATTATATGATATTATATTATAAATGATAATATTATATTGTTATTAAGTTAATATATAAATTAAAATTATATTTATTAAAAATAAAGTAAAATATATCGAAACAGATAAAAGAATAATCATTGATAAATAAAGAAAAAGAGAAGAAATAGAGACATCCAATTTTATAAAAAGTTTGTAAAAGTAAGGCCAATTTTTAAAAGTAGACACAAAATCATGCTCTAATTTTTAAAAGTACTTATTTTTTACCCATTTTTTTCGAAGCAATATAATTTATTCTTGTATGTGGCTTTTCTACTCTCTAAGAGATCATAAATCATGTTCTAATTGTTAATCAAACTCTTCTTCTAAATTATATGAAAACAAACACCTCTGGAAGGTACTCTTATACCCATATCTAATTTTTCGACATCTGTCCAATTTTTTGGTTTTTTTGTCATTCTCTTCTTTTAACCTTTCAACTTCCCTTCCCGCTCATCTTTTGGGTTTTGTGACTTTCGACGATGGCTTACGAATTTCAAATTTCTTCAAGTTTGGGATTTATGTTTTTTCCCAGATTCAACCGTTAAAATTTTTGTGTTAATTTTTTACGAACTTTTGGTTTTGAATTTTGTAGCTTTGGAGAAACAAGACTTGGAGGTAAGGATTTAAGGTGATTTGTAAAAGGAATTAAAAAAGATTCAATTTTTAGCCTTTTTTTTTTCCTTTTATGTTTCAAATGCTTCTCATTTTTTCCTTTTTCTAAACTTTTGTAGGTCGTTGTTGACAGAGGAGATTGTTGGAATATTTTTCAAGTTTGGGGCTTTTGTTTTTTCCCAGATTCAACCGAAAGTTTTCTGTTAATTTTTTGGGAACTTTTGGTTTTGAATTTTTCAGGTTTGGAAAAACAAGGCTTGGAGGTAAGGATTTAAGGTGGTTTGTAGAAGGGAATTAAAAAAATTCGATTTTTAGTCTTTTTTTATTTTTATTTTTATGCTTCAAATGCTTTTCATCTTTTCCCTTTTCTAAACTTTTGTAGTCACCATTGACATAGGGGATTGTTGAAGTAAATTTTTTTTTTCTGTTGATGGGAATTTTTGTAAGGTGATTTTATTTTTGGTAAAATGTTGTTGGTGATTTCAAGTGAAATGTTGCAGCAATTTAAATAAACACCTGCACAAATAGGTTTTATTCTTCACGGTAAGCTTGATTTTATTTTTAGGTTTTCTAGGTTTTGTTTCCTTATTTGATTTTATTTCATGGTTCATTGGGCTTTTTTGGAGAAGTTCTACATATCAAGGAAAGTTGTGATATCGAGGACGAAGACAAGAACATGCGTTGGCTCCAATCTTGGTGGTGCTCGGGATCCTGCTTCCTTTTCTTTTTGTGAGGATTGCGATCTTGATGCGGGAATTTGTTAGGGCATGTTTCTAGGTAATATATCTTCTCCTGTAACTTTCTTTGCACTCTGTAAAAAGAACATGTCCATTTTTCAATTATTTTATTTGAAGAAATAACTTTTTCATCCCATGGACATATTATGGGAGTGATTTATCCCATCTTCGTTTATTGTGGTTATGGTGTTCCAGGTTTCATCATCTAAGATCCAAGGCCATTTGGCTACTTTAATATTGAACAAACTTTGAGTTTTTTGGTATTGGAATTTAAGTAAAGACCCTTTCTATTTGTTATTGAACTTCATTTTTTTTATTGTAATTGATATAGATGATTATAAATTTGCAATTTTCATTCTTTGCTTTCCTAAAATTTGGTTTTTTAATTTTGTCACTGTTGACATGATTTTAACTTTGCTTTTTTCATATGTTGAAGTCATGATTCATTTAGATAGTTTGTTATGCAATGAGTATGGTTAACTTAATATTTTTAAATTAATGCTTCAATTATTAATTGATCCTTATTGTTATCTTATAAAAGCTTGATCCTTATTGCATCAGGGGAATCTTTCTGCATTTGAAAGCAAGGTCTATTGCAATTAAGAATGCACATGGCAAATTTCAGAATCTTAGGTTATTTTTCTACTTGCTTCCAATGTAATGTAGGATGAAAATTTAAAACTGATACAATATAATAAATTGTCCGGAAGGAAATGCATGTTATTTAGTACTTCGAACTGAAGATGTGTGAAGGCTCTAGGTGATTACTTAACAGAAAGAAATATCATGAGAATTTGTGAGTAGTTTATGTAAAAAGATGTTTTGCAAAGAATGTTGTTCTCTACAATCCACATAGTTTTATGTTTTGATTTCTGATTTTGATGTTCCTTCGTAATGCAACAGATAATGTTTATACGCAGATTGTCACAAGATGGAAGTCTTATTGGTGTTTTCAGCATGGAGAATTCCAAAATCGATGAGCAACTGCTTCAAATGTCTAAGTCATGGGACATTGTAGGTAAGTCATGGTATTGAAATATACTTTACACCGCAATTGATTGTAACGATGAGATGATGATTATTACTTATTTGTATATCTTTGAATTCTACAAACTTTTTCATTATCATTTTGACATTCAAATTTTGGTTGGATTTTAGTTAATAAATCTGCAACTCATAGCCAATGTGTAAGATGTACTTGTGATGGGATTGAGTCCCACAATGGAAAGATAGAATTATAGTTAGGTTTACAAAACTTTGGCCTTGAGTCATTTTGGAAGGAGGTGGCATTTGTCTTGCTTTACTTTGTTATTTTTACATATCAGTGAAGAGTTTGTATGTAGTAAAATTATTGTATTATAATTTATTCTAGACGATGTTGATCTTGAATGGTGTTGGTGAATCTGACTTGGACAACCGATAATATAAAATATGATCCTAAATTTTTTTAAAGTTGTGAGGAAATTATAAATTTGCTTATAAATAATAAAAGTTAAGGAAGTAGAGGAGAAAACTAAAGGTGGGATTTTGCTTCATTGAACCATTAAGGGGTGAGGTGGTTGTTGTATCACTTATTTCTTAAATGAGCTTAATGAAATTGTTGTATCTTTGTGTACCTGAACCATCAATCTGGTCTTTACCACATCAAGAGGAGTTGTGACTGCTCCAGTTATGGCACTTGTCATCAGGTATCAAATTCACCATTCTCAGTTCAAACAAATCAAGTTCGGCAGAACATAGAGGTTTTAAGAGATAGGGTTAAATATGTTTTTGGTCCCTCAAGTTTCAGTGAATTTTGGAATTAGTCCCTCATCAAAACTTTATATCAATTTAGTATTTCATCTTTTAAAATGCATGAATTTAGTCCTTTTAACCAAAATTTTGTTAAGTTTATCTGACGTTTCAAGCACCTTTCATGATAGTATTTAAGTTAACATTGAATCAAAAAATGTGTCAAATAGTGTAAATAATTTAAATACTATCATGAAATGTGCTTGAAACGTCAGATAAACTTAACAAAATTTGGTTAAAAAAACTAAATTCACGCATTTTGAGAGATGAATAACTAAATTGGTCATAAATTTTGATGAGAAACTAATTTCAAATTTCGCTGAAACTTGAGAGATAAAAAATATATTTAACCTTAAGAGATATGTAGTATCAGTCACTGCCCCAAGCATAGCATTCTATGGATCATTAGGATCTCTTTTTGCCTGTAAAGAAACGAAAATTCAGGAACAATAAAATACCTCTAGCGAGCCTTTTGTTGTAACCTCATTCAAGCAAAGAGAAAGAGCCGGTTGTAATAATTCCGATAGTATTAATATATATGCTTGAAATCCTTATTCCTGAGTTAACTACAATAATAACTAATTTTATGCACTTCTTTTCTTCATCTCAAAATGAGATTTACAATTTTACATGAAACAAAAGCTTCATCTTTTAATAGATGGTTTAAAATCAAAAACAACTTTTAATAAAATTTCATAAAAATCAATTGATACTTCAAATTGCAAGCTTACCGCTAATTTATACCCAATACCAAGCTGCTCATAAATGCACAATTCTATGTCATCAAATGGTAAATCTCGCAATAAGAAAGATCCATATTCCTAAAATATAAAAAAAAAAAGTTCATTATAATATTCAAATAGCATGTAAAATGGGAAAGGTAAAAAAATAATGTAAAAAGACATCAAGGTTCTGATCACTCGCAACATCATATCTCTTCTCACTTGCATAAAACTGCCTTTCAGAGTTCTCTGAGTAAAAGGCTCCACAAGGAACAATATCTTTAAAGCAGAAATCATATATGGTACCCAGAAATTAGTAACTAATGATTTATAGTGGTAGTTTTGCATTTAATTTTAACTATTTTACTGTTTAACTGTTGATTCAATTGTTACTTTTTAATTTTAATATTTATCATCTAAAAAAAATAATACCTTTGATTTTATATATCAATATATTTTAATATTTTTGTATTGTCAATATCTACATGTGTTACATTAATTTTACATTATTTTTATTTTGTACGGGACCATATTTCGATTATGTGCATATTTTCTATATGATCATATTATTATTTGAATTAATATAAACAGTAATATTAGGAACATTATTATTATTGAGATTATTATTATTAGTAGCAATAATGTTAGTACTATTATCTTTGATTTTATATATCAATATATTTTAATATCTTTATATGTGTTTGTCGATATTTGTATGAGTTTCTATTTATAAATTTTAACATTAATTTCATGTTATTTTTATTTTTTACGGGACCATATTTCGATCATGTACATATTTTTTACATGATCATATTATTATTTTAATTAATATAGCAGTAGTATTAGTAACATTCTTATTATAAATTAGTAGTAATGTTAGTACTATTAGCTGTGATTTAATATATCAATATATTTTAATATCTTTGTATGTGTTTGTCGATATCTACATGTGTTTTTATTTATAAATTTTAACATTAATTTCATGTTATTTTTATTTTTTATAAGACCATATTTCGATTTTGTGCATATTTTCTACATGATTATATTATTATTTGAATTAATATGAGCAATAATATTAATAACATTATTATTATTATTATTAGTAACAATAATGTTAGTACTATTATGTTTGATTTTATATATCAATATATTTTAATATTTTTGTATGTGTTTGTCGATATTTATATGTGTTTCTATTTATAAATTTTAACATTAATTTCATGTTACTTTTATTTTTTACGGACCATATTTCGATTATGTGCATATTTTCTACATAATCATTTTATTATTTGAATTAATATGAGCAATAATATTAATAACATTATTATTGAGATTATTATTATTAGTAATAGTAATGTTAGTACTATTATTATTAACATTAACATTATTATTATTATTATTATTATTAGCATTGATATTAACATTATTATTATTATTATTAGTTTAAATTTTTTTATAAGTCGTCACTTTGAATTGATACAAGAGTTCAACTTTTAACTTAAACTTTGTATTCACTTTTCTAATATTAATTTCATGTTGGATTTATGTTGTACAAGATCATATTATATAATATGCATACATTTTACTCTAACAATAATCCATGCATACACATTCTATTTTAATAAAAACATACAAGCATATGTATATCCTGTTTCTATTTAAAAATTTTAACATCAATTCCATATTGTATTTATTTTGTACGATACTATATTACACACTATGCCTACATTTTACCTTAACAACATGTGTATATGCATTTCCTTTTAATATAATATACATGTATTTATTCTACATGTATTTTTATTTAAAAATTTTAACATCAATTTCATGTTATATTTATTTTGTACGGGAACATATTACACAATATATCTACATTTTATTTTAACAATGACCTTGCATACACATTTTATTTTAATATAGTATATAACTCAAACGTATAATTTAAATTTTAATCATGTAACTTTATTACAAATTACTAATTAATTACTGTCTATTTTATGATTTAAAATAAATAAAATCATATTTAATTATTATTTTTTAATTTTATTATTTTTAATATAACAATAATTATATTAATTATATAATAGTAGAATATAATTACATAAATAAATAATTTATTCAAATATAATAATTATTATATTAAATTTTTTATCCGAATAAAAAAAACAAAACAAAAAATATGACCAGTGCATAGGGACGGGTCTCATACTAGTATTTATTATGTGGTTAGGGGCATGTGTTTATTATGTAGTGTAAACATAGAGACTATCACGCCTGTATATATACATTTTTAAAATATGTGTGTTAATATATTAGTAGGTGATAAATTATGATGCAGGCGGGAATAAATAGACAACAATGAATTTGTCCAAGTGGGGACGAAATTTGTTGATACTTAATATAGGGTTTATATTATCATTTAATTGGATAAAGATTTTTGGACAAAGTTTTAACAATATCCACATGAACCACTCAATTGGATCAATATTTTTTTTTTAAATAATTTATTATGGTTTGAAAAGAGAAGACAAATGTTTGATGAAAGATTTGTCAAAGTTTGTTAACAAATTTTTTTTCAAAGTATCAAAATCCTATTTAATTATTACTTCTACGAAAAATATATAATAAATACGATTTCCTACTAGATATTAACATTATCAAAATTCATATACAACATTATTTTAGCATTCGTAAAACATAATTTTAGCAATTTAATTCTTCATAAAAATCAAAGAAAAGTATTAGAGTGGGACATATTTGGTGAAAGTTATTATTAAGGGGTTGGATCCTCTTATATCTAAGTAAAGCCCCAGCGAAACACACACTATATTTGAATGTGGTGTTGAAGCAATTTCGTTTTCATTCAACACTGAGTCTTTGACTTAAATATATTAATGATTCTATCACATCTAATAAGAGGAAATAAACTGAACACGGTGGTACTGTCATAAATATAAACATTCTACGGCAAATGATGAAAGAGCTGCTCAGTAGCACAAAGAGCAAGAAGGGAATGGAACATACAGTGTTGAACCAAATCAGAGATGTGTCCCACTTAGCCGAGGATGTCATCGACATATTCGTGGCCAAAGTTTCCATTTTCAAGAGGAGAACCATTCTGGGGAGGATGCTCCTTGGCTTTGGCCAAACAAGGTTGCTCCATGACGTAGCCGAAAAAATAGACAAGATCAAAGCCACTCTCAACGAAATACGCGACAACAAAAGCAAATATGATGCTTTCAAAGAAACCAATAATCAATCTGCAGCAGAAGAAGAGGAAGAGGAGGAGAAGGAAAGAGCAAAAGCACTGCACAAGCTAAGAAGAAATGTGGAGGAAGATGACGTGGTTGGCTTTGTCCAAGAATCCAAGGTTGTCATCAATCGACTCCTGGAAGGTGGTTCAGATCGTAACGCTGTCTCGACCATTGGCATGGGGGGATTGGGGAAGACCACCCTTGCCCGAAAGGTCTATAACAGCACCCAGGTGAAGCAACACTTCAAGTGTCGTGCATGGGTTTATGTGTCAAACGAGTGCAGAGTTAAGGAGCTTTTGCTTGGCCTTCTTAAAACCTAAAAGAAATAAACATAGCTCTTATTTTCAGCTTTAACTTTAAAGTAATTTATACACCCAAAGAAAA
>Ga0214545_1008230_pt1 | contig 16813 bp, 10 predicted proteins | sample CNSS4metaG_FD_160064 | JGI IMG/M metagenome (GOLD analysis project Ga0214545, IMG submission 160064) | Root nodule microbial communities from cowpea collected in UCLA plant growth center, Los Angeles, California, USA - CNSS4 | ecosystem: Host-associated > Plants > Roots > Nodule | place: USA... | reverse complement strand
AAATCAATTCCGTGTTCGTTGGGAGACGACTTTGGGTTACTTTACCCTTTCTATTTTGTTGACTACTTTCTTAACAATACTGAAGTTGTTATAGATAAGTAGTATTAATTTGAACGCGTCAACGACAGCGTTATCAACGACATCGCTTAGGCGAGTGCCTCTCGCCTGAGCGAGAGACCATGTCGCTCAACTCCTTTCCTAGTCGCCTAGGCGAGAACCACGAACCAGAACCCAAAGTGATACTCTGCAACTCTCGCTTAGGCGAGGTGGACCTGCTTGGGCGAGACTTGCAGGGTTTCAAGTCTGTTCACGCACTCAATTCCCCCAACTTTGCCCAATTCACACAACAAAACATACCAAGACAAAATTCGATCATTGCCCAGCATAAAACAAGGGCTAGCACACATCAAACGTGTTATTTCATCTATTCATATTACCCTAATTCGAAATTGAGTCATTTTTACCAAATTCCATACCAAAACCCTCATTATACCCAATATAGCACACAAGACTTTACACCCAAATGTCCAACCAACCAATTTACATTCACAGTACATAGGATGCGAAAATGTACATCATCCATAACTCATGTGAGAAAACCAATAAATTTAGAATCATATCACACGCATCAATGAATTCATATGCACAAAGACAGCTCCCCTAACCTGGAATTAGTGATCAAAGTTGAGAAAGTCAGGACCCTTGATTTACAATTGCCTTCTTGCTTCAGCCCTTGCACACCCAAAACTCAACTCACACTCTCAATCTCGTGCTCCTCTCTACACCAGTTCACCACACTGCCAAAACCCTTCCCTTTACCTAAAAATTGGCTTTTATAGGTTATAGGTGTTTTTAAGATGAGTTTTAAAACTAAAATGGAATTGGGCTTTTTAGTGTGTTTAATTCTCATTTAGGGGTCATTATTAGTTTTACAGCCCCTCTTGGCTTCCCTTTTTAGATTTTCTGTTGCCCTCTCATATTCCCTCCAAACTACACTTTTAAAAAATAAAGTTCCAATTTCATTCCTACCCAAGTTTGAACCGATGACCACTTAGTCACCATTCAAGTACATAACCAATTCAACCAAGTCTTGTTAGTGATACACTTCAATCATGATAAGCTTACAATGCCAATTCCATACTCATACATGTTATTAAAAAAACAATAATAAAACAACTACACATAATTGGCATACATAGGACTCGAACCCAAGTCCTCTCACACAATCAAAGTACTCTCAACCACTTGAGCTAGTACTTTTCCACGTCACATTAAACAATAATTAATGCCATAAAGGCGCCTTCTACCCGCATTTATTAATTAATTAATTATTTAATTACTTAATTTTCACAGGTCTTATACAATAGGACTTATGCTCCATTTCCACTAGAAGATGACATGATTTGTCATAAACTAATTGGAATGGGATAACCCCACTAGAGTCTTTATGGCAGTCTTGTAAGACCATAGAGCATCATCCAACTTTATTGACCAATCTTTCCTAGATGATGCCACAATCTTTTAAAAAATCTTTTTTATCTCCTAGTTTGACACTTCAGCTTGACCATTGGTCTGAGGATGATAAGGAGAGTCTTGAGCCTCACCTCAAAATGTTTCAAGATCTTGGCTAATTGAGCATTACAAAAATAGGATCCTCCATCAATGATGAGGACCCTTGGGACTCCAAACCGAGAGAAAATCTAACATTTCAAGAACTTAATCACTGTCTTGGCATCATTTTTCTAACAAGTAGTTGTTTCCACCCTTTTGCTGACATAATCCACGGCAACCAAAATGTACTTATTACTATATGGAGAAGGTACAGGACCAACAAAGTCAATTCCCTAAAAATCAAACACCTCAACCTCCAAAATGGCTTGTAGTGTCATCTCATTTCTTCTTGAAATGATTCCAACCTTCAGACACATATCACAACTCCTACCATGAACATGAGCATCTTTGAACAAAGTGGGCCAGTAGAAACCAGATTGGAGCACCTTAGCAGTTGTGCTTTCACCATTAAAGTGTCCACCATATGGCGAATTGTGACAATGTCATAGGATACCTGCAACTTCCTCTACAATGACATTTGATAGGGACACTGACGCGTGGCATTGCATTGCCACATGGCACTGAAATTGACACATGGTATTGTAGTGCCACATGGCAATGCAATGCCACGTGTCACACAAGGGACCTGACACGTGGCATTTTTTTGTTTTGCAAAAAAGAAAATTAAAAAAAAAATCACAGACTGACATGTGGCACGCCGTTAACGGCGTTAGTCATCTTCGTCTAAAAGGGACCTAATTGAAGCATTTTTTCAAAAGTTATGATGTAATTGACATTTTTTTAAAAGCGGATACCAAATTGACACACCTCTACCAAAGTGGGTATCAACCGAGTAATTAAACCAAAAAAATTATATTGAATAGTGAAATTTACAAAGAGTTAAGAATACATTACACTTAACCCCCATGAATAAAGGAGGTAGGTACTCCTTAATATTCTAAATAATAGAATATAATGACGATATATGCCTCTAGCCATCAGAATGGCCTCTACCTTCTTTCCTTTTAGGTTAAGTGTCTTTCTTCCAAAAGAAATATTTTTTCGTCTCTCCCCCAAAAGGGGTGATGATTTCCCAAACTAGGTGTTCCTTTTGACATCTTCCAAGCTCCTTATTTATAGATTTTTCAAATTGGGTTCGACTAAATGATTTTGTTGATAATTAAATTATCCAATTTTGTTGATAATCTTCTTAAATATCTGAAAATATTCTTTAATATTCAGATATTTCCCTTTATCTAATAATCTTGGAAATATTCTTCAAATCTTCAAGAATTTACTCCTAATTTGCAAAATATAAACCAAATACTTATCTTTTCCAAATTTATTAAATAAAACCTAAAATATCTAAAAAATTATAATAAAATAACAATTAAAGATAAAAATAAACAAAAAATAAAATATGATAAAGCCAATTATCAATGATATTGTCATTGTAGCTTTGTTCTTCTTGGATATTCTTTTGCAGTCTTTTATCTTTAGAGTATTTCCATTGCTCGTAATTTGTTGAAAATAATGACAATATTATAAACAAGCAATTAGAGAGGACTTCAAAATGTTTCCTTCTTTTGATTAATGAATATGCATTGGAGTTCTCTAAATACTTTTTCACACCTATCTTCATATATCTTTGATATTTTCTTCAAACATCTTCAATAAAGGTTGAGTCTTGTTGTGCAATCTTCTTGACTTGATCATCTTGATAATTTCTTGATTGATCTTATTAGCTAATTCAACATTCAAATTTTATTGATCAATTCATGTATTAATCTTTGTATAACCTTGTGATTTGATATTCCTCTTTCGCATCATCTGAACTTGATTTGTCTAATGATTGTCACTACTTAACTCGTCTAGTCACTCTTTCTTTAAAGAATTCTAATGAAATCACTCGTCTAATAGGTGTATTCAACATTCAACTTGTTAAGTTGACTTTAACTCATCTAACAATTTTGCTTTAACTTGTCTAATAGAGATACTCATCTAATGCCTTTGTGTTGAATTATTCTTTCTTTCCTTCTTTGGATTTCTTCTTCAATCTTCACACCTTAACTCATATATTTCCATTGTAACATAGGCGCGTGCAATTGATATAATCTTTAATATAATCTTCATATCTTCCCTTTTGTAATTTATCTCTTTTGAAAAACTTTGTACATGATATTTCTTCTTTTCATTACTCTTTCGTTGTATCTTCTTTACTTGAATCTTCTTTAAATAAATTCTTCAAATAATCTTCCATGTAATCCTTCATTTGTAAGATATCCTTTGTTGAAGATTTTGTATGATTGAATATATTCTTTGAAGCTCTAATCCATTATTTCCTTCATGAGATCAAAGACCACTTGATATAGAAAGTATTGGTATTATCTTCTTTGCAGTGTCCAACAATTATATGGTAAAGGAAACTTCAAAGACAGATTATGCAAGATCTCATTAATAGTAACATCAAACATAGTTATATATAATCAAGATATGATCAAATATATAAATCATATATAATCAAAATAATTGTGATCATTTATAGAACATTTTTATGATCGTTTAACAATTATTTCAATTCCAAAATATAATTTCTTTTATGAAATCCTTTAATTCAAATTTAATTATAGAAAGATAATATTAAACGTTGTGACTTCTTTCAATAATTTTGATTTCAAATAATAAGATAAAAATATTATCCAAATGTTCAATACGTAATTAAATGAAAGAAATAACTTATCCAAAATGACGCAACTCTTTCAGACTCATTTTATGCGTGTAGTTGTCTGATAGCTTGACCATTCTTGGATCGCCTAACGCCTTGTGTCATTTGACACCTTTGACTGAGCTCGTTTATTCTTATTTTAAATTTTTTTATGCCAATCTTTATATGTTGCTTGTTTTGTGCTAATTGTGCTTTTGGCAAAGCTTGCTTGAGACTCATGAACACACATTACATAATCAATTATATAATCACAATTTATACAACATCTAATCAATATATAGTATAGTGGTTGCTTAATTTGGTTTTTCTTCATCTAGTTCTTGCATAAGTATATTGCATAGTTTAACACTTAGAGAGCTTTCATATGCAAGACTAAACATATTATATGAATAACCACATATATCTTCATTCTCATATGGTGTTTGTTATCATCAAAATTAATAAGACCTTTCTTCATACTATATAATGTTTTGTTATCATCAAAACCACTTAGACATTTTTTTAAAGGATTATCATGTATCGTTTGGTTTCAACACACCCTGTATTATCATCCTTACTTCTAGTAGAGATAGTGTTCTCTAGTGAATATTGGAGACCATGTAATGGATGCTCCTTTTGTTGCCATCAATTGTTCCATGAGGATCATGTTATGTCTTTTTCTCTAGTCATTATGAGGCACTTAACCTTTTAGAGGTTCAACTTTGATACCAATTGTGAAAATAAGGGAAACCATAAGAAGGAAGGGTTGAATTATGTTTTTAAAACTCTTTGGGGCCCTCTTCACAAATATCGTCTAATTAGGAGTGTTTAGATGATGGTTTCATATATTAAGTAATCATTTGAAAGTAATTTATCTAATGAAGTACAATAAATATAACCTTTAGCTTTTAACTAAATTACTTGTTAAAGCATTCTAGATTCACGTTTAAACAACAATGTTGCTTCAATGTTAGTTCATATAACAATAATATGCAATGTAAAGAGATAGAGGGAAGAAATAGTATACAAAGTATTTTGATAATGGTATGTCTAATCACACATATTATGTCCAATTTTCAGTCAAATGATTGAGTTTCTCGAAGTAGATTAATGTTGCGAAATACAATGTGAATATTCTTTAAGCTTGTAGCCACTATTAACTAATCCCTTAAGTATTTCTTTGGGTTCATAACCACTCTTGGCTATCTCCTTAAGTACTATTTCAACAAGTCATTCCTAGTTTAATCAAGTATTTTGTCACAAGCCACTATTTATTTATCTTGAGTATTCTTTTTTTTTTTGGCTCACTGCCTCTCCAGGTTGAGCTCGTTCAAATGTTATTTTACCAAGCCACTTCTGGTTGGAGCAAGTATTCTTTCATAAGGAACTTTTGGCTTAAATATATATTCTTTACCAAGGCACTTCTAACTTAAACAAGTATTCTCTAACAAGTCAGCTTTTGCTTAAACAAGTATTCTTTTAACAACAACCATTCTTGGTTAACAACCAAGTAATATTTGCTAAATAACAACTCCTATGTAAGATAGATGTTGGTATGATTTGTGAGCAAGGACCACACATTTTCTCACCAGATATATTGATTATATATTGACGTACATTTTCTCACACTTGATTACACCATATAATTCTATATTTTAGTTTCTTTATAAGCTTACATCAAAACACTTTTCTAAAAACATCTAAGTTTGCATCTTTTTAGCAATTTAGCCTCATTTTTCACATCATTTTACATTTGCATCCCATTCATTGAGTCTAGTTTTGTAGTCTCATTGTACATTTCATTTATTTTCCTTATTGCATATCAATATTAGGATGGGTAATATACAAGTTATAACTTAACAAACACCATCTCCTTGGATTCGATACCCAGGGTTTAACAATCATCCAGCCATAAAACTCATGGCTAAGAGGATAGAAGAAGATGAAACCTCAAAGAAGAAAAAATTATTGCTTCAAATAGTAGAATACTAAGATTTTCCTTTTTTCTTCTTAATCTTGTATAAATTGTATAAGTGTATTTTTTTTTCTTATATTCTAAATTTTTTGTAGAGGCACAAGTGCACTAGATATGAGCATTTATTGGACCTCAATTTGGGCTTGAAAATTCAACCAAAAACCATAGAAGAAAACGTCCAAGAGTTGAAAAAAGCATGGAAGAAGAGCTCGGAACCTCAAGTTCCACATCATTTAGAACATGAGAATTTTAGTGTATTTTGAGTGTTCTTATCCTATCATAGATGTCCTAAACAATGTCATTTAGTCCCACATTAAAATGACCAAGCTTGTAAGGTGAGCTAAAGTTTCTATATATAGAACACTTTTCCCCCATATACAACTCGTCCCTATTGAATGAGAATTGAGTTGCTCTTATGAAAGAATTTTTCTTATTCTTTAAGGTGATTAAGGAGTATTTCTCCTATTTTCTTCTTCAAGGAATCTTCCTCAAAACATAATCAAACTAAAGGTTTCCAAAACTTAGTGAGTTTAAGAATTGTAGTCTCTCTTTGGAGTCTTTTGCTACACATATGAGAGAAGAGCTTTGAAACCAATATTATGGGACAAGCTCTCTCTTAAGTTAGATGAAGATTAATAACATGAAATCTAAAGTGATAATGGATAAGAGAGTTTTACATAACTTGCTTTTATAATGGTATGTCTCTAAATAGCAAACTATGTATAGTTCTCAATAACTAATTGAGTTCCACTAAGCATAATAATGTTGTAAAGATACAAATGAGTATTATTTGGACCTCATTAACTCTTGGCTAAAACAACCCATGTTTTATATGAACATGCAACCACTCATGGCTAAAAACTTGACTATTGTTTGGATTGCGGTCACTCTTGGATAAAACTAATTATTGTTTAGAATCTAACCTCTTTGAGCTAACTCACTAAGCATTGTTTGGAACACAACTGCTCTTAACTAAGATCGAGTATTGTTTGGAATGCAACCACTCTTGACTAAGACCAAGTGTGTTTTGAGCAATAAACACACTTGAATAAACAATAATATTGTTTAGAAAGCAATCACTCTTAATTAGGGGTTTGGTGAACGAAAGGAATGAACACAATTTTTTTGCTCACTAAAGGTAGAGGTAGTGTCTTATGATGAATACAAGGTGTAAACAATCTACTAGTATGCTATTTGAACATGAACAATTTTTTTGAAGACAGAGGCACTAATTTGAGCAATGTGATTGACAACGTTTTTGTAACTCTTGATCACTTGTTTGTTTTTTTCAACTTGAAAATTTTCTTTAAATATGAAGTTGATAAAAAAAGTCATAACAAATAATGTTATGTTATTTTAAGTAGACTTTTTATTAGAGTTGTCAATTTGGCCACTCTTCATAAAGCCCCCTGTTAAGGGGCCCCCAAATGAAGGGGCCAAAAAACAGCCTCAGCCCCCAAAGCCCCCTCTCTAGTGGGTTAGGGCTAGGGCTAAGGTGGGTTAGCCTCCCAAATAATACTACATTAAGCAAGAGTCAAGATCAAGTCGAGCGACCCGGAGGGGCTTGACGACCCAAATGGGCTCGACAACCCAAACGGGCCCGATGACCAGGACAGGCCCGATGACAAGGACGAACCCGACAACCAGGATAGGCCCGACGACCAGGATGGGCCTGACGACAGGGACAGGCCAGACGACACGGACAGGCTGGACGACATGAACGGGCTCGACGACTTGGATGAGCTTGACGACCAGGACGGGTTCGACGACCAAGAAGTGTAACATCCCTAAGGAATATAACTTTGAAAATATCATAAACAATTAATTAAATGAAAGTAAATACGATAATCTAAAAATTATTCCTCATTTATATATGCATGTTCCCAAAACGCGGGAAAATTAAAGTCGTAACTTCAAATCATTGTACTATTTAATAGTTCAAAAACATTACAACTCATAAAAGCCAAAAATGGCTAATGTTCCAAAACATAAGTACAAAAATTCAAATCTTCAAAAGCCCATAATATGATCCCGCTCTCCAACCTCAAGCGTCTCCTGGCTCACCTGTCAAAACATCTGCTCCCGGATAATAAATCATCCGATCATCGCCACACACACACAGATAGGGTGAGCTATGCATATTAAACAAATTAAATATGATACCCATCCTAATAAAATTTACTGGTAAATGTTAATTACAACTTATCCACCCCTGATCTCAGATTCCTTCCTGAGTCACATGCATGAAACTAGGTCCTGGGATTTTCTCTGTGCTTCCACGAAACTATCCCTTTCGTGGTCCAACCCTACGAGCCAATCCTGCTCATAGTCCAACCCTACAGACTCCTCGTCTGTAGTAACACATCCAAGCTCACTCAACTTGGACCCTGGCACGCACGCAATCACCATACTATGGACTCCTCGCCCAATAGTAGCCGACGGGAACATCACAGTTCCTTGCCCATCGTGCGTCCAACGCATGCAATCACCACACTAAGGACTCCTCGCCCATTAGTAGCCAACGGGAACACAACTAGTTCCATGCCCATCATGCGTTCAACAACTCAAGCACATCCCAGACCCCTATTGGACTTAGTCCATCAAGCCCAAGCACAAAAGAAACGAACTTAGTCCTTCAAGTTCACTAATCAAGCAAAAGAAGACAATTGTACAGCCACGCAACCCGCCTGGCACCACCTAGACACCGCTAGGCGGATACTGGCAGAAAACCGCCAGGCGGTACACCCCGCACCGCCAGGCGCTGTACCAGTAGCGCAATGCTACTGGTTTTTGGTCCTTTTTACAAGTCTTAATAGACTCCCATTTACACAATGTTTCAGCACACATACATTCAGAGCATTACAATACATGCATCAAACCAAAATGAAATATGCACAATTATCCAAACCCAAGTCTTAATCATCACATTTCAATATATTGCATAAATCAATATAAGAACAAGCCCTCTGGTATAATTGGTATGCTCATCACTTATCCCAATACAAGGTATATCGTATATTGATCTTCTCATATTTCATTTACCCTCAAGTCATTCCGCAACTTAATCCTTAGCACCCATATGTTGGTATATTCACTCAATTCCAAAGAAAGAAATGTACTGACTATTACCCCAAATCCCCCAGGATTTTCCCCCGTAACCCTCCATAACGCATTTTTCAGCAACGTCACTAGAACATCCTCACCTCTGATGCATCGCCTGGCGGGCACCCAAGGGCCACCAGGCGGTTCATACCACTTCCACATCCAATCCCATTTTCCAGCATTCCCAGTGTTCGCGACTAGCCCAAATTCATTTTTCATTGAGTCTAACATGATTTCACTTCCACACAAAAACCAAATTTCTTATCTTAATTATGTTAACTTCTATTCCCCCATCAACACAACTCACTACGGCGATCTTTCCTGTTTTCCCGTTATAAATCCTCATGAACCCTAAATTCCAATTCCATTAAAATTAACGTATTAATCAACCAATTACAAATTTTTACAGTTGATAATCCATCATACCAACCCCATTCGAATCCCAGTATTCTTCCCAAGCCTTGCACACCACAAGAATAAGAAAAATCAGGAGAAACTGGGCAACCCAATATGTGTCGCCTGGCGGACTACCCTTAGCCGCCAGGCAGTGCATAGCAGAACCCAGAAAAAGAACGTTGGCAGCATGAGCCGCTTGGCGGGCCTTCAATGCCGCCAGGCGGTTTTTGGAAATTTTCCAGAATTTTGCCAGAATCCATCCCAAACCCAGATCATACATTACATCAATCAATACAACACGAAAACACGGAATTAGCATCAAACACTTCAAATCAAAATCAAGAATGACAAAAATAGAGTTTTATTTGGGTCTTCCAAGGTTTGAACCCATACGCATGCACATGCCAACTCAATGCCTAACCAATGCAACCAATTCATATTTCATACTAACCAATACAATTCAATAGTTATAAAAATCCACAACATGTTTTAATATACACAAAAATAATACTAATTTAATAACACATAAAAATAACATACATAGGACTCGAACCCAAGTCCCCTCACACAAACCAAGTACTCTCAACCACTTGAGCTAGTACCTTTCCACATCATACATCCCACCTTTATTACCTTAAAGGTTCTCTTTAACCACATTTATCCAATAATTACTTAATTAATTATTTAATTTTTTCCCGGGTCTTACAAGAAGGGCCCGACAACACGGACCAGCCCAACGACGCGGACAGGGCTAACGACCTGGACGTGCCCAAAGACCCGGACGAGCCCCACGACCTGAAGGAGCCCACAACCCGGACGAGCTCGACGACCCAGATGGGCCCAATGACTCGGACAAGCCCGACAACACAGACGGGCTCGACTACCTGGACAGGCCCGACAACCCGGTCGGGCCCGATGATAGGGACGAGGCCGACGATGAAGACGGGCACGATGATTGGAACAAGCCCGAACGGATGAGCCCGACGATCAGGACAGGCCAGACGACCCAGATAGGCTCGATGACACGGATGGGCCCGACTACACGGACGGGTCCGACGATTCGGACGGGCCCGATGACATGGGCAGGCCTGATGACCAGGACGAGCCCGATAACAAGGACAAGCCCGACGACCCGGACGGGCCAACGACCCGGAAGGGCCTAACGATCCGAACAGGCCCGATGACCCGATAACCTGAACAGGCCCGATGACCCGATAACCTGAACAGGCCCGATGACCTGAACAAGCCCAACGACCCGAACGGGCTCGACGACCCAGACGGCTCAATGACTAGGACGGGCCCAACTATCGGACGAGCCCGACGACCCATATGTGCCCGATGACAAGTACGGGCCCAACGACCCGAATGGGCCCAACGACTAGGACGAGCCCGATTACCCAAACGGGCCCAACCACCCGGATGGGCTCGATGATCCAAACAGGCCCAACGACCCGATCGGGCCTGTCCAGGTCGTTGGGCACGTCTAGGTCGTTGGGTTTGTTCGGGTCGTTGGGTCTTTCTGGATCATCAGGTCCATCCGGGTTGTCGGACCCATTTGGGTCGTTGGGGTCGTTCGAGTCGATGGGCCTATCTGGATAATCGAGCCCGTCTGAGTCGTTGAGCCCGTTCGGGTCATCGGGCCCGATCTGATCGTCGGGCTCTTTCGGGTTGTCGGGTCTGTTCGGGTCGTTATGCCCGTTCGGGTCATGGGACATGTCTGGTTCATCGAGCCCGTCTTGGTCTATTCTAAAAAAAGTTTTTATACATATTATTCTAAAAATTGTAAAATTCAATTATATGTAAATATATCATATTAGAGCAAATAGATGTGTGTATATTATTATATATGGTCTAATATACGAGTAGTTCAAATGAAAAGATGAAATCATGCCTTATATAAAAATAAATAAATAATTTAAGCACAAAATGGTTAGCAGCTAAAACAAACTTGTTTTCAAAAACTAATAATAAGGTTCGACAAGTTTTCAGTTTATAAAAGGATGTGTCAAACGTACCAAAATATCATATAAAATATATAAACTTAAAGAAAACTGTAAAATTATTAGTGATTTTAATTAAATATTTTTTAAAATTTTTTGTTTTATGGATTAAACATTAAAAAATATACTCTAATGAAAATATTAATTAGGTTGTTAAGAAAATAAATTTAATAAAATTAACGCAATGACAAAAGATTATTATATTCCGATCACGGAGATCATAAAAGTGGATCAGTGATATTTGTAGCACACACTTTTTGACTAAAATAAACTTACATTTTTTTTTTTGACTAAAATGATATGGTGTGCATTGTTTGATCACAGATTTTCTTTTTAATTTATGTGTTGATTCTTCAATGAGAACTTGTACTTGCATATCTTCCTTTATTACGTGGGAGATATTTGTTGTATTCAATTATAACTTAACTACTATATATAATACGGAGAAGTTTTGTCTGTTTTATTTGGTTGTACATTTGTTTAATTTTCACATTTTGTTTAGTTTAGGTAAACCATTTAAAACATTCCCCACATGTTTTTTTTAAGGTTTTTTTATTTCGATTATAATGTTGAAGACAAACAAGGATTTTAAACAATAATTTTATGGGGTAGTGAAAATAATATGCTCAAATTGATGGATCACTAAAGACATAACACTAATAAAACTAATGTCATCTACATACATTATTGACAACCAAAATTTTAAAATAATAAATTTATAAATCAAATATTGTTTAATTTTTTCATTTCTGTCTAATATAGAATTTAAACTTAACATTTGAATTTCTAAACAATTTTCTTTCAATAATAGAAAAATAGCATAGGTAAGTTTATCTTATAACACCACATTTATCTTACACATAAACAAATGTTAGGAAAATAATTGTATCTTCTTAATCATGAACAACACTAACTATAACTTGTAATTTTTGTTTTCAGATAAAAATATCAAGAAATGGGGAATCAAACAAGAGAATTGGATCAATATTACCTTCGTCCCTTATGAGCTTTGTGACTAAGTGGTGCTATTGTAGTGCTCATGATGATTGGCACATTAGCTTCATTATCGAACACTCAAATTGGAACAAGTTGAAAACAAGTTTAATCTTGTCGCCAACAGATTTCAAATTTTAATTCGACTATATTTTTTTAATTTAAATCCAACAACTTGAAATAATTTTAACAAGGATTAATTTAATTTTTAATTTAACATATGAACATTAATATTTTGTTAACTTTAAATTGCAATGGTGCGTCATAATTTGTTTTACAAGAAGCTCTTACAAGAAAAATATTTAGAATAATTATAAATATATTAATATTTTTAAGTAGCATTTGTAACACATTGTTATTGCTCCGATAAAGTGAGTAACATGTGTTGGAAATATTATTATAATTTTAAAAAGAATTATTTGACTCACATCAATATCTTTATGAATTATTAATTTTATAGACAATTTTTTTATGAGTGAATACTCTTTTATTTTATTATATTTATTTTATTTCAATTAATTTTATTATTCTTTATTATTTTATTTTAATGAGAGTTATTACTCCTTATTCTCTTTTACCTATAAATATAAGAATATACACATGAAACATAGCAACTCGTGTAGGAGTGTTTTTGGTATTTTTATTTATATTATCTTTTAAAACATTAGTGTTTATAAGATTAAGAGAAACGCATATTATCTTATTTGTCCTATATAGTTGGGACATTTTGTAACGATAAGTCTGCACCCCACACATTTATTTTTTTTCTTCATCCATATATCTCTCTCAAGAAAAGTTGTAACGTCTCATTTAAATAATAACATAATTAAATGAAACATCATACAAATTAATATAAAGAGCAACGTTATGGCGTTATGGAGTATAAATATCACTTCTGACAATAAATCTCAGATACTTAAGAAAAAGTCTAAGGCATACCACGATGTCATTGACAAAACAAGATAAAAGTTGAACAATATTTAAAATACAAGGTAGTACATAGGTCTCGACCTTAAAGAACACTCGGAGTAGGGAATCCAACCCAAGAATAACTACGCAGCGGAATCTCCATCACTCTCACGACCACGAGGAGTTCCCACATCTGCTCACATCAATAAATTGATGATCATCAAAAAAAAGAGAAAACCACACACAAGACACGCAAACAAACAGAAAGGGTAAGCTAAAGTAAAAAGGTTTTTATCAGGCAATTAAACATACAATTTAAAAGTCAAGCGTACATAAATCCGCCAAGCATATAATGACCGACAAACAAGACACTAAGACTCAATCATCTGGATACATATAATCAGTCGGATTCACTAGATGCTTGCACTTGTGGTGGTCACTACTGCTTTGCAGAGCCATTGCCAATGGGTTTTACCCTACCACGCACAAGGTTAGCCTTCAAACATCTAAGCCATTATCCTGCCAAAGACTAGGGCCTCCTGTTACTCTCACCACTTGAGTCAGTACGCTCTGCGTGAGACTAACTGACTCTTTAGAGTGTTAGGATGCAATCCTTACTTGAATCCTTACTAAATTATATAATGAGGCACCACCACGAAACCTTCGTGGAATTACGTCCTGATCATGAGGCACCACCATGAGCTCCCACCATCAGGGGTCGTGGAATTACGTCCTGACCATGAAGCACCACCACGAAACCCTCGTGGAATTACGTCCTGACCATGAGGCACCACCGTGAGATCTCACCTAAAGATTCATGGAATTACGTCCTAAACCATACCAAAAATCATGTCTCACCAACTAGAATAAAATTATCATGCACATCAATCTCATGTCAATATATATAACCAACCATCCAACAAAATCATACTTTCCATTCCAACATAGCAACATCTCATCCCCATTTAATCTCATACAATATTCATGGCACCATAAATCATACATTACATGCATATTCACATACTTCATACCTTAAATAGGGTACTCCAACCAACCATACAACCAACAACCAAAAACATGAAAAAGAACACAATTTCCAGCATCAGTCTTGCTCAAGCTATGGACCCTCGCTCAGGCGAAAGAGGTCTTTCACTCAAGCTACAGACCCTCGCTTAGGCGAGACTGCCAACAGAACGCACAGTAGGGTTCGTGTAAGATCCGAGAAAATTAATTAATTAATTAATTAATTAATTAATAAATGTGGGTAGTTGAAGCCTTTATGGCATTTAATATTGATTGATGTGACGTGGAAAAGTACTAGCTCAAATGGTTGAGAGTACTTCATTGTGTGAAAAAACTTGGGTTTGAGTCCTATGTATGCCAATTGTGTGTTATTTGATTTATTATCATTTTTAATAATATGCTTGATCATGTTGAGTGATAATATAATCATAGAATTATATTAATTATCATGAAACATGAATTGATTAAGTGGTTATGCATTAGCCAAAGGGGCCGAAAAACATGCTATAATGAACCATTGAATGGTAATTAACATTACCATTAAGCCTCATTTTCGTTTTTTATCATTAACCTAGCATTAAGGCACCATGCTGCCATTTTCTTTTTCAATGATATTGTATGCAATTGCATTATATATTGATGCATGAAAGTCTTCTCCTGAACCAAAATTCTTTTATTGTTTAACCTCTTGATGTTTGTTGTATGTGATCTTAGAGAGGGTATAGGTATGCTTGTGGTTTCCATTGTATTGAGTACTCTATGTGACTTCATCACTACTATGATTATATGATTCTTCTTCTTTCTTTTATGACTTGCCGAGATATTTAGAGTTTTTCTCCTAAATATGGCACAATTATTATAATTATCATTATTATTATTATTATTATTATTATTATTATTATTATTATTTATACTAGCTTAAACACAGGCGCTATCGCACCTGTGTGTACGCATTTTTTTAATATGTATGATATTATAGTGAAAATAAAGTGAAATGTACGAAAAATATGAGAAAATAATTGTTGATGAATGAGAGAAAAAAGAAGAAAGTGATAATTAAATAGTTTTATAAAAACTTTTAAAAGTAACAATTAATTTTTAAAAATTTAACAAATAATTACATTATAAAGAGGGCAAAGTTGAAATTATGAAATGTGGACACAAAAGAGGGAATCCTCTTTATATATAGTTATAGATATTATTATTATTATTATTATTAGTTATTATTGTTATCGTATTATTATTATTATTATTATTATTATTATTTTTACAATTATTATTATTATTATTTATTATTATAATTATTACTATTATTATTATAATTATTTTTATTATTATTTATATATTGTCATTACTAGTTATTATTATTATAATTATTATTTTTATTATTTATATATTATTATTACTAGTTATTATTATTATTATTATTATTATTATTATTATTATTATTATTATTATTATTATTATTATTATTATTAGCGATCATAGGCGCTGTGTATTCACATTTTTTAATTTTTAAGAAATTTAAGATCAATAACAAATATATAATTTTTAAAATAGTTGTTAAATATAAAATTAAAAAAAATATGTAAAAAGAAAATTTAAATAATAATTTAAGACAAAAGAGATTTGCAGAAAAATGATTAAAAGTAAATTATTTATAAAATAATTAATTTTTAAAATAACTAAGGGTAAAACGGATATTATGAAATGTGGACACAAAAAGAGGAATAGATTTTTATTTTTATTACTATTATTACTATTATTTCATTTACTATTATTATTAATATTTTAATATTAATATTTTATTTATTATTATTATTATTATTATTTTTACTATTATTATTATTATAATGATAATAATAATAATTTTTTTATTTTTATTTTTATTTTTATTATTTATATATTATTATTAGTTATTATTCTTATTATTTTTATTATTATTCTTTTTATTATTATTACTATTGTTATTATTATTTTATTTACTATTATCATTAATATTATTTTATTTTATTATTATTATTATTACTATTTTTACTATTATTATTATTATTATTATTATTATTATTTATATATTATTATTACTAGTTATTATTATTATTATTTTTATTATTACTATTATTATTAATATTTTGTTATTATTATTTTATTTTATTATTA